>ENA-ORRI01000035-ORRI01000035.1-human-gut-metagenome-genome-assembly--contig:-NODE-35-length-79669-cov-14.3998_pt1 | contig 79669 bp, 59 predicted proteins | sample MGYA00242172_ERZ509128 | MGnify/ENA primary metagenome ERZ509128 (study PRJEB26280, sample SAMEA2338623) | human gut metagenome | biome: human gut; feature: human-associated habitat; material: faeces... | reverse complement strand
AATATTGTTTATCAACGAATTATAATGTTTAGTTTTTTTGAGTGACGAAGTCAGGAAAGAGTTTTTTCATACTGCGAAACGTGTCTTTTCATACTGCGAAAGGCCACCTTTCAGTATGCAAAAGGCCACCTTTGGGCATGTAAAAGGATACCTTTTACAATGCCGTTTTTACATAAAGCGAAATATGTATTTACGTAAATCATGTAATAAAAAAATCCCCTCAACTCCTAACAACCGAAGAGCAAAGGGGATATTATCTCAAACTATGTTTATCAGTATAACAGAATCAGTCCGGCAAAACCGCTGTAGCATATCATGCGTATGGGATTGATCTTGAAATGCCACGTGCCCACCATGGTTGCCACAAAGAGGAAGCAGCTAATCCAGAACTGCCAGGGATTGACAGACGGGGCACTGAAGTTCTCTGGAGTCATAAGCAGCAGAGTAGCTGCACCGAGCAGTCCGACAACGGCAGGACGAAGACCTGAGAAAACGCTCTGAACCGTGGGTGTGTTCATATATTTCATGAACAGGCGCGATATGAGTATCATAAGTATAAGCGAGGGCAGCACCAGCGCAAAAGTGGCTGTTACGCTGCCGAGGATAGACATCCAATAGCCGTAGCCGGCATTGTGAACGGCAGTATAGCCACAATAGGTGGCAGAGTTGATGCCGATAGGTCCGGGAGTCATCTGACTTATTGCCACGATGTCGGTAAACTCGCCAGTGGTGAGCCATCCGTGATTATGCACCACCTCGCCCTGAATGAGCGAGAGCATGCCGTAGCCGCCGCCGAAGCCGAACAGGCCGATCTGAAAGAAGGTTATGAACAAATAGAGGTAAATCATGAGAATATGCTCTTTATCGGTTCGTAATTTTTTTAGATTAATGTCACTCCGTAGGCTTTATATACTTGCCGTAGACATAGCCGCCGATGCCGGCAACGAGGATGACAAGTATGGGCGAGACGCCGAGCAGCCATATAGCCAGCGCACCGGCAATGGGTATCCAGCAGTTGGTGAGAGTAATCTTTGCGCTCTTGCCCAACTTGAACGTGGGCACGGCGATGAGAGCCACCACAGCCGGACGTATGCCGCGGAAGATAGCCGCAACAACCTTGTTGTCCTCAAACTGATGAAAGAACATGGCTATGGCCAGAATGATGAGGAACGAGGGCAACGCCGTGCCCAGACTGGTGAACACTGCCCCCTTGACCTTCTTGAGCTTATAGCCGATAAACACACTCACGTTGATGGCGAGCACGCCCGGACAGCTCTGGGCTATGGCTATGATGTCGAGAAAGTCTTCCTTGCTCACCCATTTCTTCTTGTCGACCACCTCCGACTCTATTATCGGAATCATGGCGTAGCCGCCGCCCAGGGTGAACAGGCCTATCTTGAAAAAAGTCTTGAAGCTCTCTAAATAAAAATTACTCATCCTTATTTGTGTTATTAAAATACGAAAAGTAAAAAGACATGCGCCACACCCCGTCAGTGCCAAACCCGGCAGCCTTTATGTAAGACACGTCCGGCATTGCCACAGCCGTAAGGACAGGCTCTTGTCTTTTTACTTTTCAGCTTGCTTGTTTATTATTTGTTCTTTTCAATCCACTTGCGCGCATTGACAAATGCCTCAATCCACGGCGTAACGTCGTCGTTGCGGCGGTCGGCGGGATACCATGCGTTCTGCCACGGGAAGATGGCGCGCTCAAGGTGAGGCATCATTGCCAGATGGCGTCCGTCGGCAGAGCAGATACCTGCAACGGCATAGTCAGAGCCGTTGGGGTTGCCTGGATATTCGGCATAGTTGTATTTTGCGACAACATTATATTTGTCTTCGCCCTCAGGCAGATAGAACTTTCCTTCTCCGTGAGCCACCCAGATGCCCAACTTGTTGCCGCTCAATGAGCCGAACATAACGCTGTTGTTCTGCTGTATGTCAAGGCTGAGGAACGCGCTCTCAAACTTGTGCGAGTCGTTGTGCAGCATCTTTGCCTTCTTCTCATGCTCAGGATTGATAAGGTTAAGCTCAACCATAAGCTGGCAGCCGTTGCAGATGCCGAGCGACAGGGTGTCCTTGCGGGCATAGAACTTGTCGAGAGCCTCCTTTGCCTTCGGGTTGAAGAGGAACGCTCCTGCCCATCCCTTGGCAGAGCCTAATACGTCAGAGTTAGAGAATCCGCCGCAGAACACAATCATGTTGATGTCCTCGAGAGTCTCGCGGCCGCTGATAAGGTCGGTCATCATAACGTCCTTTACGTCGAAGCCTGCAAGATAGAGCGAGTAAGCCATCTCGCGCTCGCCGTTAGTTCCCTTCTCACGTATGATGGCAGCCTTGATGCCTGTGCGCTCGCGGCGGTCGGCAGAAATGCCATACTGCTCGAGCTTGCCTGTGAACGAGTCGTTGAACTTCATCTCCAGCGGCTGTTTCTTATAGTTGTCGCGGCGTGCCTCGGCACATCCGTTCATGCTCTGGTCGCGGTCGAGCAGATATGAAGTCTTGTACCATACGTCACGCAGAACGTCGATTTCAAATTCGTGATTGAACGCGCCCTTGGTAACCTTCAGGGTGCGTGTGCCTACAGCCGGCTTACCAATCTTAGCGTAGCTTATGCTGTTGTTGTCCATTATTGTCTTGAACTCCTCGGCATCCTTGTCGGCAATCTGAACGATAACACCGGGGTTTTCTGCCATAAGAATCTTAACCATGTCGTCGCCGCTGATTTCCTTCAGGTCGATGTCCATGCCGCCCTTTGTGTTGGCGAAGCACATCTCGAGGAGAGTGGTTATCATACCGCCGGCGCTGATGTCATGACCTGCCATTACGAGGTCTTTCTTGATAAGCTCCTGAACGGTGTTGAACGCATCGCGGAAGTATTCAGGATTCTTCACTGTAGGAACGTCGTCGCCTACCTTGCCGAGGCTCTGTGCGAAAGCACTTCCGCCCAGACGCTGCTCGTCGAACGAGAAGTCGATGTGATAAAGGCTCGACTTGGCGTCGTTTACTACAACGGGAGACACAACCTTGCGGATGTCTGAAACCTCAGCGCCGCTGCTTACGATAACTGTTCCCGGACTGATAATCTTTGTTCCGTCGGGATACTGCTGACTCATTGAGAGAGAGTCTTTACCCGTAGGAACGTTCACCTTGATGTCGCAGCAGAAGTCTGACAGAGCCTTAACGGCGCTGTAAAGACGTGCATCCTCGCCTTCCTGTGAGCGGCAAGGCCACATCCAGTTGGCTGAGAGGCTTACGCTGTCGAGACCTTCCTCGAGCGGAGCCCATACTATGTTGGTGAGCGACTCGGCTACTGACAGCACGCTGCCTGCCTCGGGCGAAGCCAGACCTGCCTGAGGAGCGTGTCCGAGGGCTGTGGCTATACCTTTGCGTCCGCGATAGTCGAGAGCAACGACACCGCAGTCGGACAGAGGCAACTGTATTTCGCCCTGACACTGCTGGCGCGCAATCTTGCCGGTTACGCTGCGGTCAACCTTATTTGTGAGCCAGTCTTTGCAGGCAACGGCCTCAAGCTGCAGCACGCGGTTGAGATACTCGTCGAGCTTGTCCTGGCTGTAAGTTACGTTTTCATAATGGCGCTCTACAGTCTTGTCCACCATATAGGTCTTTGGTGAATGACCGAACATCTGAGCAACGTCGAGGTCGAAAGGCTTAACGCCGTCGCCCTGAACGAACGAGAAGTGAGCGTCGCCTGTGGTCTCGCCTACCACATACAACGGGGCACGCTCGCGCTCAGCTATCTTGCGCACATGTTCAATATGTTTTTCGTCAATGAGCAGACCCATGCGCTCCTGACTTTCGTTTGCTATAATCTCCTTGCTCGACAAGGTCTTGTCGCCTATAGGCAGCTTGGTCATGTCTATCTGACCGCCGCACTCCTCAACAAGCTCTGACAGACAGTTAACGTGTCCTGCCGAACCGTGGTCGTGGATGCTGACAACCGGATTTACATCTTCCTCGCACAATGCACGTACAAGGTTGTAAGCACGTTTCTGCATCTCGGGGTTGGCACGCTGAACAGCGTTAAGCTCAATGCCGTTGCTGTAGCGACCGGTGTCTACAGAAGAAACACTTCCGCCGCCGAGACCGATGCGATAGTTGTCACCGCCAACAACAACAATCTTGTTGCCCTTCTGCGGCTCCTTCTTCAGGCAGTCGCGCTTTGTGCCGTAGCCAACGCCGCCGGCAAGCATGATAACCTTATCGTAAGCATATTTCTCGTCGCCTTCCTTATGCTCGAATGTAAGCACAGAACCAGTGATCAGCGGCTGACCGAACTTATTGCCGAAGTCTGACGCACCGTTAGAAGCCTTGATAAGAATCTGCTCAGGTGTCTGATACAGCCATTTGCGCACGGGCAGGATGTCCTCCCAGTCGCGTCCGCCGTCGATGCGCGGATAAGAAGTCATGTAAACGGCTGTTCCGGCGATAGGCCATGAACCTACACCACCACCCATACGGTCGCGAATCTCACCGCCCGTACCGGTAGCGGCACCGTTAAACGGCTCTACGGTTGTAGGGAAGTTGTGTGTCTCGGCCTTCAGAGAGATAACGCTCTCGATGTCCTTAACACGGAAATAGTCAGATGTAGACTGGTCTTCCGGGGCAAACTGCTCGATAACAGGACCCTGTGAGAAAGCCACATTATCTTTATATGCACTCAGAATTTTGTGCGGATTCTCTCTTGTCGTCTTCTTGATCATGTTGAAGAGCGACGACTCCATCTCCTTGCCGTCGATGATGAACACACCGCCGAAAATCTTATGGCGGCAGTGCTCTGAGTTGATCTGTGCGAAACCGAAGATCTCAGAGTCGGTCAACGGGCGGCCAAGCTCTTTCTCAATCTTGTGCAGATACTCAATTTCCTCGGGCGACAGCGCCAGACCTTCCTGCTCGTTGTATTCCTCAAGGTTGTCAACGTGCTTGATAGGTTCAGGCTTGTGGTCAACAGTGAAAATGTTCTGGTCCAGTCCGTCGTACATGCGCTGCAGCATGGGGTCATGGTCGGCATCCTTGCTGCTTACGGGGAAGTATTCCTCTATACGCGAAATGCCGTTCAGATTCATGTTTTGTGTAATCTCAACGGCATTTGTGCTCCAGGGGGTAATCATCTCGCGGCGCGGGCCTACGAAATATCCGCTGAGGCAGTTGTCTTCTACGAGTGTGGCGTCGCCATAAAGCCAGCACAGTTCCTTTATTTCCTCGTTATTGAGCTGATGGTCAGCTTCGGTAGCAATAACGCTTTGTGATGGAGTTCTGAAAAAAAGAATCATATTTACGGTATATAATTGTTTGTTCTCAAAAATAAATCGCTGCGGTCTTCTGTAAAGACAATGCAGACCTGTGGCAGAACAGCCAAACTTGACTGAATATTATGCCGAGATGCAGCTTTTCTTGTGCAAAGATAATGCAAATCGGGGGCAAGACAAAATAAAATCATTTATTTTTAAGTTTTTGATATGATAATGTACGTTATTACCTTTGCTGTCAAGCGTTTGTGACATATTAAGCCTGCATTATGCTACAAACGCACAGCATCCAGATTTTCAATATACGACACAAAGCGCACCGCTTCGATTTTCGAAGCAGCACGCTTTGCAACACACTAACTATCAAGTTATTTAATAAAGATTTCCGTTACAGTTGCATTCAACACAAAGAAGGCAACAAACAACTATTGCAGAGGATACGGGATGTTTGCGAAATTAATACTGATTTATCATTTCACCACCTCTGACAGATAATGTTCGCGCAGTTTCTTTACATGATGCTTTCCCGTAAGCACAATTTCTTGCTCCTGCCGTATGTCTTGCGATGACGCGGCCACCTTGACCATGTAACGTCCTGGAGCAATATTCCATTGCCCATCGCCAAAATATCCCAGCTGCTCCGGGAAAATCCTGAACCTCACAGTCTTTTTCTCGCCGGCCTTGAGACTTACCCGTGCAAAGCCTTGAAGTTGGACAGGCTTTAACTTGGAGTCGCTATCAACTGGAGAAACATAGATTTGCACCACTTCATCAGCATCTACCTTACCCGTGTTCTTTACATTTACACTAAGACTGAACGATTCAGCTGTGGTGGCAACTTGTCTGTCCATCTGCATGTCGCTATATTCAAAAGAAGTATAGCTTAAACCATAACCGAACGGCCAAGCTATGCGAGAGTCTTTCTCCAGGCCGTAATTGTAACAGACAGGCTCATGAAGTTCAACGGCAGGATAGCTGACACTGAGTTTTCCTGACGGAGAAACATTGCCGAAAAGAATATCTGCCACAGCATTTCCTCCCTCCTCACCCGGATACCAGGCTTGAAGTACAGCCGCACATTTCTTTGCCAAATCGCTGATTACCTGCGACCGTCCGCCAAACACAACAAGCACCACCGGTTTTCCTGTAGCTACAAGTGCGTTTACATATTCTTCCTGCCGCCCGGGAAGTGTGAGCTTTGTACGGTCGCGGTTTTCGCCGCTAAGCATCACGTTTTCGCCCATAGCCGCAACGATTACGTCACACTGACGGGCCATCTGTAATGCTTCATCCCAATTAGCCGGTTCATTGCTGTCGACCATACGGCTGTCGATTATCTTTTGTTCAGCCACCCTCGGGTCACCACCTTTTTCCATCACCGTTTCAGGCACATCAGTCCAGTCGCACCCGCGTGAATAAAACAGCGTAGCTCCCTTAGGCATCTTCTGCTCCATGCCATCTTTCAAGAACACGTATTTTGGACGCAGCGGACTTTCTTCCTTACCTTGCCAAAAATAATGCATTGACTGGAAGGTATAGTCACCGGCAAGCGCCCACATTGAATTTGCGTTAGGTCCTGTAAGGAACACACGGCCGCCAAGTTTTGAAAGTTTTTCGGATGTAAGTGGCAAGATTGGTTCGGCATCACTCCCTGCATTGCCGTTTTTCAACAATACAATGGATTGAGTTGCAAGCTTATAAGATGTGGCACGCTCTTCTTCAGTGTCAAACTCTATATGCCCGTTGCTGTACAGACGAGCCGTATTGTCGAGCAAGCCAAGCTTTGCCTTTAACATCAGCACATGCTTTACCGCCTTTTCAAACACGGCTTCACTAATAAGACCTTTCTCCAGCGCTTCAGGAATATGGGCATAGATTTCACCTGTAGGGAAATCAACTTCATTGCCGGCATTCATCGCCATGGCACACAACTCTGATGGCGAAAGAGACTCGTCGATCTGTGGAATAGAGCCGTAGTCGCTGACAAGGAGTCCGTCGAATCCCACATACTTACGCAGCAGATCCTGTTGAAGCCACTTGTTAGCCACGCATCTCGTACCGTTAAACGCATGGTAGCCGGTCATCACCACCTGACTACCCGCCAGACGGATGATAGCCTCGTGAGGCAGAAGAATATCCTCCATGAGTTCTTTTTCGGGAGCATTGGCACCGCCGCCATAACCAAGGAAATGCTTTGTACAGGCGGCAACGCCTTCATGAAGATTTCCTCCCATCTGCAGTCCTCTAACAAAGGCTACTCCCATTGCGGCCGACAAATAACCATCTTCTCCGTAAGATTCTTCAAGGCGATTGAACGACGGATTGCGAACCACATCCACCATCGGAGACAAGGCAAGCGTTCCGCCCATAGCACGCAACGCCGCAGCCGTAAGCCGGGTTTTCTTTTCTGCCAGTTCCGTGTTCCATGTGCAAGCCATACCTATCTGTTGAGGATAAACAGTGGCATCCAAGGCATTCACACCTGATAGCACCTCTTCATGTATGAGTGCGGGAATTTTGTTTGGCGTGTTCTCAATCAGCCATTTCTGCAACCTTGCCACCATATCACGCTGCTCATCAGGCGATTTGCCTAAATCCATAGCGAATTGGGATACATGCCCTATGCCGTAAGGAATTAAATTTCTACATTTATTCTCGTCAAGTTTACCGTCCGGCGTAAACAGCTCCGACATATAAACGCTCCTCAACTGAGCCACGCGTTCAGCCAGGCTCATACTGTTATAGAGCCGGTCAACACGTTGTTTCAATGTCGTTGCGCCACAAGTCATATTAACGCAAAACACAGCAATCAATATTTTAATTTTACTGACAAGCCTCATTACCGATGCTATTAATAATTAAACTTCACCTTGCCATGAATGTCTGTTGCAGACGAACCTACATAAACAGTAAACGCGCCGCGTTCAGCCACCCATTCGTGTCTTACCTCGTCAAAATATTTCAAATCGTCGTCGTCGATGGTGTATGAAACCTGTTTTGTCTCTCCCGGCTCAAGCGCAACTTTTTCGAAATGTTTAAGCTCCTTTACAGGACGGATTACTGAAGCCTTATCGTCGCCGACATAGAATTGTACAACTTCCTGCCCTGCTACACGTCCGCTATTACGCACCGTCACCGATACCGTGCGCCCCTTGACAGTGGGCTTGCCATAGCTGAATGTGGTATAACTCAAGCCGAAGCCGAAGGGGAAACGAACTTTCGTCTTGAAATAGTCAAACCAACGATAGCCTAAAAGGATGTCTTCGCCATATACCTCTGTCTCATCCTTCTTTGTTCCGTCTCCCGGCAAAGTGCAGAAGTCAATACCTTTCCAACCTTTCACGGCAGCTTTCAGCAACTGAGCTGAATTCAGCGGTTTTCCTTCTTCGCCGCCAAAAGGTTGAGGCAACTTGTCAGGAGACACTCCGGGATAACCTACAGCACCCATCTTGTGGGCAGGATAGTCATTGAGTTTATAAGCAAACGAAAACGGCAGTTTTCCTGACGGGCACACATCTCCAGAAATAATATCAGCCAAAGCATGGCCTGCTTCGCTTCCAAGATACCAAGACTGTACCAATGCCGGTGCCTTGTCAATCCAAGGCGTGTCGTATGCGTTGCCGCTCACAATCACCAATACAGTGTTTCTGTTGGCAGCAAGCAATTCTGTTATGAGCCTGTCTTGTCCAAAAGGAAGTTGATAAGATTCACGGTCACCGCCCTCGCAATCTTGTTTATGATTTTTGTTCAGTCCACCGACATAAATAACATAATCGGCAGTTTTTGCTTTTTCAACGGCTTCATTTCGGAGCGAATCATAAAGGGACTGCGGAAAAGTATCTACACTACCGAACATCGCGCGCCCTGAAACATAACCTTTCACATAATCTATGGTGCATTTGTCGCCAAACCTCTCCTTAATGCCACGCAGTGGTGACACTTCATCGCGAGGCTTCAGTTCGCTTGAGCCTCCGCCTTCACATAAGCTGCGGGTGGCATTTTCGCCTACCACTAAAATCTTCATGTTATCCTTAGGAACAAGGGGTAGGAGGCCGTTGTTCTTCAACAGCACTATGCCTTCCTGCGCGATTTTACGGGCGGCGGCGACGTGCTCGGGAGAGTTCATTGAACCAAAGCCGTTATTGCCCACCATCGCGGTACGCAGTATCAGGCGGAGCATACGCCGGGCCTTGTCATTGATTATCGAATCGGGCACTTCGCCCCTGCGGCATTTCTCAAGATAAGCCCTTCCAAGATAGTAGTCATCATACGAATTTATCGGCGCTTCAGTTGAAAGGCCGTCAGTGAAACTGCCCATTTCAAGGTCAAGGCCGTTAAAGATGGCTTCGTCTGTGTTGTGCGCGGCACCCCAGTCAGTAATCACAGCTCCGTCAAATCCCCACTCCTTCTTCAGAATATCGTTAATCAGACGGGCATTATGAGTTGCGTGTTGGTTGAGATATTGGTTGTAACTGCCCATTACGCTCCATGCGCCACCTTCAACTACAGCAGCATGGAATGGACGCAGATAAAGTTCGTACAAGGCGCGATCAGAAACTCGCACATCAACATGGTCGCGGAAGGTTTCCTGTTCATTAAGCGCATAATGTTTTACGCAACATGCCACGCCATTGGATTGAAGCCCTTGAATATAAGGCACACACATCCGCGAAGCAAGATACGGATCTTCTCCCATATATTCAAAATTGCGACCGTTAAGAGGTGTGCGGTACAGGTTCACACCGGGACCTAACAAAACATTCTTTTTACGATAACGGGCCTCTTCACCAACCATTCGCCCATAAAGGTTGGCCAACTCAGGTTGCCATGTGGCGGCAAGACAAGTCAGGGCTGGAAAAGCCGTACAAGAATCATTGGTCCATCCGGCATGGTCCCAACTATCCCAGCAGATTTCCATCCTCACTCCATGAGGGCCGTCACTACTATAAAGTTCAGGAACGCCTAAACGCGCCACACCCGGACTTGAAAATTTCGATTGTGCGTAACTCAGGCGGACTTTCTCCTCAAGGGTCATCTTGTTCAAAAGCGCTTCAACCATTGACTCGATATCATCGTTGTTGGCAGCATTTGAAGTCAACATACCTAACATAAAAAAGAGAATAAGAAATTTTTTCATAATATTCAATTTGTAATCAACACAAGCGAGAAGAGCAAGCCGTTGCACTTAATAAATTTGCAACGGCTTGCATTCACACATAAAATATAACAAATCTAAAGTGACGTAACGTCATTCTTTAGTAATCTTCGTAATTGTGTAGCCATCGCCCACAAAGAGGGCTCCGTCCTGTTCGTTCATCAACTGTATAGAGTAGTCAGTAAGCTTAAACTCCAGAACCATAGACCCGCTGATCATAATGTCGCCGCGCTCAGGGTCGCCTTTTCCTGTAAGAATATTATTCCACCAAGCGGTAACCATTGTGCCCTGTCCCTCACCGGTAACATAAGCACGTACTGTGTCGCCGCTCTTTAACAATTCCTTAAACTGCGTCTGGAGATATGTGAACGGTGTATCCCATGTTACGTTGAACGAACCTTCCCAAAGGGTTTCTTCTCCGGCAGGAATTTCGTTGCAGACCTCTATTTTATCACCGCCGTAAACATTGCCGTCACTGTCAGTGAGGGTTATGCGGTAGGTGCCGAGAGCGAGATCTGCCGGAACAGTGTATTCAATGTAGTCATATCCGTTATTAGCAACAAATGTGGCGGCAGCTTCCTTTTCGCCTATGGTTATTTTAACCACCTTTTCCATATTTGTGCCATGTAATTTCGCCGTCATTCCCGGAACAACCTTACGGTCGCTTACATCATCAGTGGGAACCGGGTCGCCGTCAAGTGGCAGGACAACAAGTTTACCCGTTCTCGATGTCTGTTTTCCCTTTGTCGTAGTAGCGACAATCTTCAAGATATATTCTCCGGCAGGAAGCGGTGAAAGATGAATCTTTTTGCCGTCGCATACTTTTTCGTCATCAAGGAACCACTCCACTGTGGTATACAGAGCAGGAGTCACCACTGTTGAATCGATAAACTCCGCGTCGCGTGAGATACTCTTATATACTGCAGGCTCACCATCCTCCCAATCGCCGAACCAAGGTAAGAGTATTTGTGGAAAATCATCCTCGGTAGCCGTAATGAATCCTTCGTTATCTTCAGAACAAGAGCAAAACATTCCCATAGAGAGGACAACTATTGCCGTTACCAAATTATATAATGTCTTTTTCATTTTTATTCAATTTATTGATTTATTGATTCACTAAACTTATTAATGTCCATAAAATTCTGTTCATTGACATCCCACCATACACGGGTGTGCCAGTCGTCAGTTCCGCCGAGGCGTTCAACAGCCTTCTCGTAGTTTACGCTGTTATACTTGGCCTCAAGAAGCGGATAGCGCAAGCGTACAGGTGTCTGTAGGTTTGGATCTTCGTGAGGGAAGTCGCCGCGGACAGGAAGCAATGTGCGGTCGGCAATCGCAGGATAATCTGAGCGGCGGAGGTTAGCCCAGCCTTCACTCGGATTTGTAAGATGCAGAATCCATGCCTGGGTGTTTATCGACTCACGGGGATTATCACCCACAGGGTTTTCAGCTATGTATTGTTCTATCTCTTCATCAGAAATCTTTGAGACAATATCATAGTAGTTGTTAAGCACCTGCATTGACGCACGGATGCCGGCTTCATAATGGCTCTCTACATCGCCAGGAACATTCCAACCTTTAGATGCTGCTTCGGCAAGCAAGAATTCAACTTCAGCAGAAGTTATGAGTATGCCGGGACAGTCAGCATTGCAGAATGCGACAGCTATTGTAGGCCTGATCATACGAGCCGGATAGTTGTTCTTATCGTATCCTTTGTCTGGATAAAGCGTTACAAGTGAATCCAATGTAGGAATATCGCTGTTTGCAGGACCGCTTACCCAGTCACTCCACCAAGCATCACCGACATTGCAAGGAACGATACCGTCGCCGCCGCGCTCGCCCCATGCCAGCACCTCGTCGGTAACGTCAAAGTTGCCTGATGTATCGGTCTGGCTGCGTGTGGTGTGAATGTAGCAACGGGCGATGCGGTAAAGACGCGGGTCGTGCATTTTCTTCATATAGTCATATAAGGTAGAGCAGACAAACGAAGGCGACTCAGGGTCTTGTCCGTATATCATCTCGCCAAGTGCGTTGGCTCTGAAATCGAGGTCAGTGGCGCCGTCGTAGAGCGTAAAGGGAGCGTCATTATATTTAATGTAAGCATCTTCATCGGCTGATGAAATAATGCCGCCGTCGGCATTCAGGGCAGACTCAAATTCTGTGCGTGCCCTTTCTGGAGCCACATCAGAGATACGCATCGCATAGCGCAGGCGAAGCGTGTTGGCATATCTTTTCCATGCCTCGGGCTTGCTTCCCAACGAGGTTACATCTCCCGAAATGACATCAGTGCCCGTACCGAGTTGCGCGGCGCATGCCTTCAGCTCAGAGAAGATGAAATCATATACTTCTTCCTGTGTGTCATACTTTGGAGTTGAATTGCCATTGATGAAAGACATTCCTGCCTCTGTGCAAGGGATATCGCCATAGATGTCAGAGAGCAATGCCATCATATAAGCACGGTGAATACGCAGCGCAGCATTGGTGTTAGGCTTATTTTCTGAGCGATGGATTGCATCTACAAGATTTTTAATGCCAATTTGATAATAACGGTTCCATGTAAGAGCCATCTCAGAGTCTTTTGGATAAACGGCTCCGGCATAATTTGAAACATTCCATCCGCCGGCATAATACTGCGTAAATCCGGTGATATAACTGCGGTAAGTATCCATCAAAGAAAAGTCTCCGTATGTTTGCAGCAGAGCAGTTGTGAGCTGTGCGTTCGGGTCGATGGATTCCGCCTTTGAATCGTCGGTGTTAACCTCCTCAAGATAAGAGTCAGAGCAAGAAGAGAGTCCTCCACCAAGCGAAAAAAGCATCATGATCGATACTATATTTAAAATATGTTTTTTCATAATTTATGTCTATTAGAATTTCACATTTACATTAAAGCCATAGCTACGACGTGACGGAAGTGAACCGTACTCAAGTCCCATTCCTGATGTATTGTAGTTAGAATCAGGGTCTATATTAGGAATATTCTTCCAAACAATAAACGGGTTACGAGCCACGAACGAAACAGAGAGTGACTTTATAAACTTGCCGAACATCTTTTCAGGGAAAGTGTATCCGAAAGTAATTTCACGACATTTGATGTAAGAATTATCGTAGATGAAAGTTGCAGGAGCCTTTTCAGCAACACTCTTCCAATAATTCTGCGGGTTCACAGGATATGTATTTTTGCTGTATGTGCCATCACCATTATCAATAACACCGTCTACAATGAGTCCTTCACACTTACCGGCTGCACGCCACTCGGCCTCAGTCATACCGGCTGCCTTACGGGCTTCTTCTGAACGATACCACTCTTCACGACCTGCAAGTGTTGCCGTAGCCTTTCCGGTGAGATAAGCCGAACGCATTGAGAATGAATAGAGGTCAGCTCCCATTTTTACATCGAATGCAGCAGTAAGATGGAAGTTCTTATAAGTGAATGTCGAGTAGAAACCACCGGTCCAGTCCCAACTAGAGTTTCCGAGAGTCTTTAGATTTTCGTCATAAAGTGGAAGACCTGTGTTCTTGTCGATGAGGATGTCACCATTCTCATTGCGCTTGAAATCTGTACCGAGAATAGAACCAAAGTTCTTTCCTACCTCTGCTCCTACAGAAACATTAGCCCAACTTGCGTCTGCCAACTGGAAGAAATCCATGCCTTCTACAAGCTCAAGAACTTTGTTTGAGTTCTTTGAGAAGTTGATACCTGCATCCCATGCAAAATCCTTGTATTGGAGCACACGACCGTTGATTGACAACTCGATACCCTTGTTCTGAATCTTTCCGGCATTGATAAGGCGACTGGGATAACCGGAAGCCGAAGAAGAAGCAAGTGCTATAATCTGATCCTTTGAAATCTGGTCATAGTATGTAAAGTCAATTCCCAAACGTCCATTGAAGAACTTGAGTTCAAGACCAAGTTCATAAGAGTTTGTCATTGTCGGCTTAAGGTTACTGTTCGGTTGCGTATTATTATTAATCATACCGATGGTATATCCAGGATATTTATATTTACCTGTCGAATAGGTCAGAGCGAGCTGATATGGGTCAGTGTCAGAACCTACTTTCGCCCATGAAGCACGAACTTTACCAAAGCTTAAGATATTATGGTTCTTCAAAAAATTAGAGAATATGACACTTCCTGATACTGAAGGATAAATATATGTATTATTTGCAGCCGGAAGTGTAGATGAACGGTCACCACGGATGGTTCCTTCAAGATAGTATGTCGAGAGATAGCCAAGGCTTGCACTTCCATAAAGAGAATTTATCTGTTTCTTGTAAGTGCCCGGTTGTACATTCTGCTCTGCATAATTCAGAATTGAGACTACACCGTCCATTTGCTGGTCAGTACCGGTAATGACGGTTGTCTTGTTGTCTACCTTATAAAGGTTTCCACCCAAAGTGGCATTGAAATCGAAGTTTCCCCAGTTGTTGTTATAGAGTGCAAGAAGCTCTGCATTCAATGTACGGTTATTAAAAATCGAATTGGTGAGTTTACCGGGAAGAACACCAGGAGTAGTGCGGGCAATGAACTCATCGAAGTTCATATTATTAATATCCGTACCAATCGTACCCTGGATTTTCAAGTGCTTGTCAATGTTGTAAATGGCTTTTGCCGTAAAACGGAACACATCCTTCGCCGTTGTGTTGTCGTTCTTATAGAGGTCCCAATACGGGTTTCTGTTATACTGGTCGTTACCATTCCAACGGGCATAAGTGCCGTCTTCATTCTGATAATTCTTGAGCCATTCTATATTATATGTGCCCGCCAAAGTCATGAGGTTCTTGCCCACATTGCTTTGTGAATTGCCGAGTGCGGGACGATTTTTCACATTCTCACGGACATAGTTAGCTGTAAAGTCGAAATCAACCGGACCTGCGGAAGTTGTTACACGGAGGTTGAAATTGTCACGACTCATGTGCGTGTTTGGAAGAATGTCCTTGTTACGCATATCGGTGAAAGAGAAACGTATACCGGTTTTACCTGTGTTTACGCTTAAAATTGCTGTATTTTGAGCTGTAAGACCAGTACGGAAAAATGAAGATGTGTTGTTTGGATACATGAGGAACGGACGCACAGAACCATCATAATAAGTCTTGTCTATCAAGTCTGCCTTTACACCCCAGCTCTGGTTTGTACCAGATGAAGCGTCAAGTTGGTACATTCCGTTGTCGCCCATACCGTATATCTCCTGCACGTCATCCCACTTTGCGAGTTGCTTGTCGATAGTCAGCGAGCCGTTATACTCAACAGAAATCTTCTCCTTGTCTGCCTTTTTCGTAGTGATGAGGATTACACCGTGCGATGCACGTGAACCGTAAAGAGCAGAAGCTGCCGGGCCTTTAAGCACGGTCATTGTTTCAATATCGTCAGGATTAATGGCAGAAATACCGTCACCAAGGTCATAACCACCCTGCTCACCGGCACTTCCGAAGTTGGTATTGTCCAAAGGAACACCATCAATGACATAAAGAGGCTGGTTATTACCGGTCAGTTCAGTAGTACCACGGAGCATAACTCTCGTTGAACCGGCAGCACCGCCTGCCGTATTGGTGACAACAAGACCTGCAACTTTACCGGCAAGCGAGTTCATGACATTGGTCTCCTTCGCTTTGGTCAGTTCGTCACCTTTTATCTCAGATAGTCCATATCCGAGCGCCTTGCGTTCGCGCTTTATACCAAGTGCGGTAACAACCACTTCATCCAGCTGCTCAGTGTTTTCCTCAAGTTTGATTTTTAAATTGTTCTGAGCCTTCACACGTATGGTTTTGTATCCTACATATGAAATTTCAAGTTCATCACCGGCATTGCACTGTAAAGTAAAGTTACCGTCAAGATCAGTAACAACTCCGGTAGAGGTTCTGAGCACCTTCACTGACACGCCGATTAAAGGACCCATCGCATCAGAGACATTTCCTTTTACTGTAATCCCTACAGGACCAGCCATTACGCCGACATCAGCTCCTCTTGGCGTAGTTGCCATGACCGCCGGTGCCATAAGGCTTGCCCCAAGCATACATAACACTAAATTAAATCGTTTAATTGCCATAATAGTATTTTTTTAAATTTAAGATGTATTTCATGTCTTATCCGCTGACGAAATTATTTGTGGTCCTTTGTTTTGTTGCAAACACTTACGATGTATTACATTTCTGCTGTTTTTGCTTACGATTTTCGTCGTCTTCCGACGAGCTTGCAAGAAGCATCCTTTTATAGTGTAAAAGGTAGCCTTTTACAAGGTGAAAAGCCATGTATTGCAAGATGAAAGGACACAGTTTGAAACTGTAACCATCAACATGCCACTTAAGATAACTCCGTCAGCGTGCGGTTTTTATTATTACTTATTTTTTTGCACTCTCTACAATCCCTTCTTTAATACCTTTTATTATCCAGTCAGCTTTAATCGCCATATTCTTATTACGATCGAAAATGCCGAACATATCAGCACCGTTGCCAAAGTGGTTGTTGTCCCAGATAAATGTTGAGAATCCACGTTTGCGCGCCTCAGACACCAATGTCTTGCAGTAATAAGACATATTCTCGTGCATACGGTCGGCTTCAGATCCTTTGTAATGGTCAGTGAGGCCCCATTCTCCAATCACGATGCCTAATCCTTTTGAGCCCCATTCGTTTGCCAGTTTGTCGAAGAAATCAATCATAGTTTTCTCGTCGCTCTGTGCTGCTTTACCATACTGCTTGTAAGGTTCGCCCCAATAGTAACATTCACCGCTGCCGGCATATTCCCATGGGTTATAATAATGCACCTCTACGCTCATATAATCATTGCCGTTACCATCTATGTCGGTAGGAATTATGAAATCACCGTTATACAGGCCAAAATCAGCATTGCAAACATATGTCTGTACTATCAGGTGACGTTTTGTATTGTTTCCGCCTGTTGCACGCACTATGTCGACGAATGTCTGATTGTAGGCATTCTGCACATCAAGATTTTCAGCAGTAGGTTTTCCCCAGTTATTGGGTACATGCACCTCGTTGGTACCGGCAAATGCCACACGGTCATCATATTTGCCAAGTTCATTGGCTATGTTCATCCACAGCAAAGCCAGTTTACGGCAGTTTTCTTCCTTGTCAGCATAGAAGGGACGGCTCTCAAGCCATTTATCATGGTGCACGTTGACGATGACTTTCATGTCATATTCCAGACACCAATTTATCACCTCCTTAATTCTGTTTATCCATGTCTTGCTGATACTCATAGCCGAAGGGTTAGTGATATGACATTGCCACCTTACAGGTATGCGTATGGCATTGAATCCGGCATCGTGTACAGCCTTAATGATTTTCTTTGTCACTACCGGGTTGCCCCATGCCGTTTCTGCATTGTCGGCACCGTCAGGTTCGCCTATGTCCATAGATTCGCCATCCTGTCCGGGAGCAGAACATTCAAATTGATTACCAAGGTTCCATCCGGCAGTGACTTCACTGTTCCATTGCCGGGCTGTCTTTTGGGCGTGACACGTCATTACGACAAACATCAGTGTCAACAGCCAACAAAATCTTAAATTCGTTTTCATGATTTTTAATTTATTTTTTCAAACTTGTTGCAAAATAAGTAAAATATTCAATAAGGACGGGTTCACTACCTATTGATAAAGGTTTGATGAATGTCTTTCGTCAGAAAACAAACCTTATTTCACGAGGAATAAAACCTTTCGCTCCGTTATATGTTAAAATTGTGTATCATTTCCTTTCCGTATCAATACTCTTGAACTCCTCGATACGCTTGGTTGTAAGCGGATACAGCACCGTAAGGCACACTATCAGCAACGCAATGCACGCCGGAATATAGCTCATCGTCAATTTCATGCCAAAGATAGCGTCAGGAGTTTGTGTGGCTGAATTGGGCTGGAGACCGAATACGCTGAACAATAACAGTACGGCCGAACCGGCGATTGCACCTCCGAACTTCTGAGCCATAGAACCGGAAGAGAAAATGAGGGCTGTAGAGGCTGTGCCGTGTTTGTAGTAAGAATAGTCGGCCACATCGGCATACATACTCCATACCAGCGGACTAACCACTCCGGTGAAGATGCTGATAAGTATCTGAAGTAACAATATGCAAATGAATCCGCCATTGCTTAACGGCATATAGAAGAACAAGATGCTAAGTACGCCCATTACCACAGCTGAAACAATGAACGTTGTTTTCTTGCCCATCCGCTTGCTCAAAGGCATGGCACACGCCACTCCTATCATGTTGCACACTTCGCCAATAGCAAGGAATACGCCGGCATAGAAAAGGAATGAAACGAAGCCCAAGTCAATCATATTGCTGTCTCCAATGTAATACTTGAAGTAATAGGCCACCGTGGCACCACGCACCGTATTGAACAAATTGGTGCAAAGGGCTATGCAGGTAATAATCCACCAAGGAAAGTTTCTCACTAAAGAGCGGAAATCGTTCATCAGTTTGTCTCCCTTTACTCTTTTGACATGTTCGCGGGTTAACAGGAAGCTGCCGATGAAAAGCAGGAAACACACAGCAGCGATGACCATCATGGCGCACTGCCATGCACCCGCATTTCCTCCGACAGAGAGAAACGACAGCTTGTTGTCGGAAAATAACTTGCATAACGGTTCCCATGCATACAGGGCAATGAACGAGCCGCCATAGGCGAAAAACATACGATAGCTTGAGAATACGGTCTTCTCGTAGCTGTCGGATGTTATCACGCCAAGCATCGAGGCGTAAGGCACATTGATGCAGGTGTAGACGGTCATCATCAGGATGTATGTGATGTAGGCATAGATAAGACGCCCCTGTTCGTCATAGTCGGGTGTGGTGAACAGCAATACTCCACAGATGGCAAACGGCAGCGAGAACCACAGCAGGTAGGGACGGTACTTGCCCCATCGGGTGTTGGTACGGTCACAAATGGCACCCATCATAGGGTCTGACACTGCGTCCCATACTCGCGTCACAAACATCAGAGTGGCGGTATGGGTGAGTGACAGATTGAATATATCACTGTAAAAAATGGGAAGATAATAAGAAAATATCTTCCAAAACATGGAAGACGCCATGTCTCCCATGCCATATCCTATTTTTTCAGTCAGTTTGGCCATGATAATAAGATTATTATGAAATTCGCTTTTTTACGTTACATCTCCACCTCTACAACATGCTTGCCCGGAAGAGCCTTCACAATGTTGCCATCAATGGGCTTTCCGTCAACAGTTATCCGGCTTACGCCTGTCGACTTGCCATTTGGATTCTTTACGGTGATGATCAACTCGCTGTCACGCAGTTTGCGCTTTACGGTGTACTCCGTCATTGTATTAGGCAGGCAAGGGTCTATCTCCACTCCGTCATAGGTTGGACGTATGCCGAGGATATACTGTGTAATAGCGAGCCAGTTCCATGCTGCGGTGCCCGTAAGCCAAGAGTTCTTTCCCTCTCCCGGACGTGCGGCGTCCTTACCAGCCACCATCTGGCAATAAACGTATGGTTCAACCTTATGAAGCGTCTGATCCTTTATCCACGCCGGACATATTTTGGTGTAGTGTTCCCAAGCGTCATCGCCACGTCCGGCAACAGTCTCACCTATGATAACCCATGGATTGTTGTGGCAGAATATGCCGGCATTTTCCTTGTAACCTGCCGGATAAGACGAGATTTCGCCCATTTCAACGTGATAGGTGGTGAAGGCCGGATTGTTGAGCACCATGCCGTGCTCACTGTCAAGATAACGCTTGCAAGAGTCGAGAGCCTTGTTTACCAAGCCTTCCTCCATTCCGATACCGGCCATAGTACAGAAGCCTTGCGACTCAATGAAAATCTTGCCTTCCTCGTTTTCATTGGAGCCAATTTTGTTACCGTAAAAGTCATAGGCACGAAGATACCATTCGCCATCCCATCCGTACTTCTTTACAGCCTCAACCATATCATTGACGCAGCCAGTAGCGCGTTTTGCCTCATCCTCCATTCCAAGGGCACTGCACAGTTCAGCATACTGACGACCGCAGAAGACAAAGAGTCCGGCTATCATCAGCGACTCCGCCTTTGAACCTTCTGAAACGTTCTCAGTGGTCTGGAACGACTCGTTCGGGTCCCATGAAAAGCAGTTAAGGTTGAGACAATCGTTCCAGTCTGCACGACCGATAAGAGGTAACTTATGCGGGCCGAGATTCTCTACCACATGGTTGAACGAAATGCGCAGATGCTCCATGAGCGGCACTTCAGAACCCAACTTGTTATCCCAAGGCACTTTCTCGTCGAGAATACCAAAATCGCCAGTCTCCTTCACGTATGCCACAGTACCAAAGATAAGCCACATGGGGTCGTCGTTGAATCCGCCGCCGATATCATTGTTGCCACGCTTGGTGAGGGGCTGGTATTGATGATAACAACCACCGTCGGGGAACTGTGTCGAAGCTATATCTATTATGCGCTGACGGGCACGTTCAGGTACTTGGTGCACAAAGCCGACAAGGTCTTGGTTTGAATCGCGGAATCCCATTCCACGTCCTATTCCACTCTCAAAGAAGCTGGCAGAGCGTGAGAAGTTGAACGTAATCATGCACTGATACTGGTTCCAGATGTTAACCATCCGGTCAAGACGTTCGTCGCCCGTAGATACCTGGAACTTGTCGAGCAGTCCATCCCACATGGCATGAAGCTCATCAAAAGCCTTGTCAACAGCCTCAACGGTGTTGAATTTTTCGATGGTTGCGTGCGCCTTCTCCTTGTTAACGATGGTGCGGTCGAGAGCTCCCAACGAAGTGATGAGCGTCGGGTCGGCTTGCGGGTCGGCATATTTCTCCTCCTGAGCGTTTTCAACATAACCAAGCAGGAAGATAAAGTCTCTCTGCTCGCCCGGCATGAGGCTCACCTCTATATAATGTGAGGCAATGGGGCTCCATCCGTGTGCCACTGAATCAGACGGCTTGCCTGCCATGACGCACTGCGGATTGGCCAGCTCATTGTATAGACCTACGAACGATTCACGGTCGGTGTCAAAGCCATCAGCACGCGCATTAGCCAAAGCGTAATATGCATAATGGTTACGGCGCTCTTTGTACTCTGTCTTATGATAAATGACGGTAGAAGCCTCGCCTTGCTCTATCTCAACCTCGCCAATGCTCAAGTTGCGCTGGAAATTCTCCATGTCGGTAGCGGCATTCCACAAGCACCACTCGGCAAAAGAAAAAAGCTTTATTGTCTTCTTTGTGTCAGTGGTATTGCGAATTGTCACCTTCTGCACCTCGGCCCATGTTTTCAGAGGGACGAAGAAAAGCTCTGAGACCTCGATGCCGTTCTTGCTTCCCGTGATGCGGGTATAATTTAATCCATGACGGCATTCATAACTGTCAAGCGGGGTCTTGCATGGTTTCCATCCGGGATTCCACACAACGTCACCATCCTTTATATAAAAATAACGGCCGCCATTGTCCATTGGCACGTCATTATAACGGTAGCGCGTGATGCGGCGGAATTTGGCATCCTTGTAGAAAGAGTAACCTCCGGCCGTATTGGAAATAAGGCTAAAGAAATCTTCATTGCCCAAATAGTTAATCCAAGGGAATGGTGTTGCCGGGTCGGTGATTACATATTCACGATTTGTGTCATCGAAATGTCCGTATATCTTTTTCATTATCTTATTTGTTAGAAAGTTTATTCAGTTATTTCTTTTTTCCCGTCAGGAGATCCACCAACGGGCGATCCTTAAATGATTGGCTTTTCTGATCCCAGAAACCGAAGTCGTTGTCGTAGCACCAAGAGGCCCATGCTATGTTGTACTTGTTGAACACCCACAGCATATCTCTTGTCCACTTATAAGCCAAGTCTCGGTCAACCGGCTCATAAACGCCCCATTCTCCACAATAGAGCTGCAAGCCGTATTTTTTTGCCACATCAATGGCGTCACGGAAGTCTTGAGCTATGCGGTCACGATTCCACACGCTGGTATACTGTTTCAGTATGGGCTTTAAGTTATCAGGAGCGGCATCATAATCGGCCTGAGAAATGAGTTGTCCCGGATAAGTGAGTTTGCCGCGGTAGCTGCCTACCGGAGTCCAATGCGCTCCATAGTGAGTAAGTGCCTGCGGCTCATAGTAATGGAATGAGAGAATGATATTCTTGTCGCCTTCCGGTACACGCAGATATTTGAATGTCCAAGTGCTTTGCCATTTGTTTGAACCGATAACCAGCGTGCGCTGCGGCTCACGTTCCCTTAAAGCTTTATGTGCCTTAAAAATCAACTTGTTCCATTGTTCATGGTCATCGGCCACAGGTTCGTTCATAATCTCGTAGGCAACAGAGTCTACGCTGTATGCCTTGAGCGCGTCGGACAGTTTGTACCACATATTTATAAAGTCTTGCTGCGCCTCGTCTGATGTGAAAAGAACGTTGGTTTTGCCTTCGTTAACAGCATTGAAATTATGAGAGCGGATAATATGCAGATCCACAATGGTGCGCAAGTGGTGTTTCTCTGCCCAGTTCAAGGCTTGCGTGAGCAATGTCCATGCTTCGGGCAGTTTGTTGCCCTTCTCGTCCCAAAATTGCTCCTCGTCGATTGGAAGGCGCACGAAATCGAATCCAAGCTTTTCAAGTCGTGCAAAATCCTCTTCCTTGATGTGCTGGCGGCGTGCCTCTCCGCGTTCATTACTCTGAGAGAGCCAATGGCTGATGTTTGTACCGCGTTTAATGGTAAAATTGTTTACAGTCTGCGCAGTTGAGGCAATTGAAGAAAATGCCATAGTCAAAACTGCTGCAGCAAGAATTATTATCTTTCGCATTTTTATTATAATTTATTTGTATATAAATATTCTATCCGTCCCTGTCCTGCTAATACTTATAACAGAAGGGTTACTGATGTGGCATTACAATATGTCGGGAGTGACACGTAATTTAAGGCTAACATCAGCGATAACAGCCAATGAATTCTAAAAGTTTGTTTTCATGATTATTTAATCTGTAATTCCAAACGTGTTGCAAAATAAATAAAATGTTATATAAAAGCGGGTTCGCTATCTATTGATAAAAGTTCAATAAGTGTCTTTCGTCAGAAAACAAACCATATTTCACGAGGAATCAAACTTTTTTCCACAAGGAACCTGACAATAAGACTATTGGATTTAATGAATATCCGTATTTCTCACATACTTGCAATTACGCAATTATAAAGCATTATAATATATCCTTGATTATCCGAATATGAACGTGCCGCGTTATAAAACATACAGTATTGTGTTGAGAAAGGGTATATTTTAGAGCATAGCATGTACCGTTCGCGCCCTAAAACAGTACATATTGGAAAATCTCTAATACTAACCGCCATAAACGCATGCTTGTATCATCTGATTGGCAATCTGCTTCAGAATTTGTAATCCGACGACAAATAAACCGACGGGCAATAAAAAAGACACTTCCTTCACCTGAAGAAAGTGTCTTGATATAAGACGGACAAATATCAGCCTATTACTCCAAATTTGTTTTACTTGTATTTTGAAGGAGATACACCGAAATATTTCTTGAATGCAGTGCTGAAATACTTGGCGTTATCGAAACCTACTTCCTCGGCTACATTACCGACATGGTGTCCGGAGCGCAGCAAGACAGCTGCACGCTCAAGACGCACAATGCGGATAAACTCCTGAGGTGATTTACCCGTGTATGATTTCAGCTTCACATAAAACATTGTGCGGCTCATAGCCATTTCCTTACACAAGCGGTCGATTGTGAAGTCCGAATCAGAGATATGGCTGAGAAGAATCTTAGTCACTGTGTCTACGAAAGCCGTATTTTCTTTTGTAACTGTTGCGGCATCATCTTCTTTACTATCATCAAGTGGAAGTACATTATTTACTGAAATATGCTGTTTGGCATTATCTTGTTTTTGCTCCGACTGCGAAGCCGTCAGATCTTTTCCGCTGCCACTCCCCAAGGTACTTACCACAAGGCGCATATACCGGATGTGCAGACCATATGTCCATAAAGCTCCATAAAACAGCAATACGATTAACGAGATGTAAACACACCACATCCACCACGAGCTCCACCAAGGTCTGCCAATGGCGATTACAAGTTTCTGCTCATCAAGCACAATGCGGTTGGCCTTGCTTACCGCACGGACTGTAAGATGGTGTGTGCCAGGCTCAAGGTTGACAAACCGAATATATTGTAGAGTCGAGAGCGGACTCCAATTGCCATTTCCTACCTTATATTGATAAGCTATATCAAATTGGTAGCGCAAGTTTATGCTTTCAATGTACAATTCAAATGTGCGCTGTTGGTATGACAGTTTCAGTTTCCTTTTCCCCAACATTTTTGCCACTTTCTCATTGAACTGCTCCGAATTGTCATCATTGCAACTTATTCCCGTAAAGCGCAATTTTGCCGTGTAATTGTGTTTCTGCACGTAGTGTGGATTGATAACGACAACACCTTCCACGCTCCCGAAAATAAGATTTCCATTATGTAAATTGAATGCCGCGCCCTGTGAATACTCGCGCTGGAGTCCGTAATGATAGTTTACAGAGATAATTTTGTCAAGATTGTCAGGATCTGCGAATGACAATCCTCCGTCTGTAGCAAACCACAAACGCCCCAAATTATCTTGCGTGATGCTTGTAACGATGTTTGAAGGCAGACCGTTGTTCATAGTAAACTGTCGACATTTTCCTGTACGAAGATCATACACATATAGGCCTCCGCCATAGGTGGCAATATCTAAGTAGCGTTCATCATGAATAAAGAGATTCAACACATAACGGTTTACCGAGTTGGCCGATGACGAAAAATATTGCAGTTCTTTCACCTTTTTCTGACCCGGAGTCACAATATAGATTCCGTTTATAGTACCTGCTGCTATACGGCCGTCGGGCAAAAGGGCAAGAGATTTAACATTGTTCACAGGGTAATACCGGAATTTTCCCTGTACAACTTCAATGAGCTGTGCATCCTGGCAACCAATCCAAAGATGTCCATTCCTGTCAAACAACAAATCATGGACGTGAGCATCTTCCAAGACAGCAGTACCATACAATTCCCTTACTTCTCCGTTGGTGCTGATTTCATAAACACCGTTGCCATAAGTTGCAGCCAGAAGTCCTCCGCCATTCGGCTTGGAACGCAAAGAAAGCACTACCATGTTACGCGCAATATTGCGCCACTCGCCGGTAACAGTATTCAGCACACTGATACCGCCGTCAGTACCCATAGCCAAAGTCGATGGTGACAGTTGTGCCGCACAGTTTACATGGTCGTTAACCAATGTTGCCTTATTACGCTGATACCTGTAAATAGTAATGGCATTACCGAGGGGCCTTGCTATATCTATGCCTCCTGAATAGGAACCAATTAATATGTCATTCCAGTCATCAACAAGCAGTGCATATATGCCATTGCCATGAAGCACGCCATGCTCTCCGTCATTGGCATTAAACAACAGCGACGCTTTATTCTTAGCTGAGGGTAAGCGTGAAACCTGATACACGCCAAAGCCGTCTACCCCCACCAGCATCGTAGTATTATCATAAACGACAATACTGCGGACCGAGAAATGGGGTATTCCATCCATAGAGATACACACACCATTCCCGTCTGCAACTATAAGCCCCTTATCGTAAGTGCCGAGCCAAAGTCGCTTGGTATCAGTATCATAGTAACCGCTCACAACGACATACGGCAAATAAGGAACAAGAGTCTTGTGATTGGCATTTTTGTGACTCTTACTCAATGTCTTTACACCCTGACGAGTACCAAAGAGCAAAATGCCTTTCGATCCACGGATTATACAATTGGTATATACTTTTGAACCTACAGCAACAATTTTTCCATTGCGAAGCATATAAACGCCTTCACTCATAGCCAGCCAGTAAGTGTCGCCGTCCCTATAAACATCATTGAGTTGGTAGTCCTGCTTGAAAAAGCCAGTAACGTCAGCAATAACTTTAAAATGGTTTTGCACCGGATTATATTCATAGATGCGTCCGCCGGAATCAAACACTTGCAACACACTGTTGTCGACAGACTGTACGAAACGTGGTTCGCCTCCAATCCAGCTATACTTACCGGTATACCATGCCAAATCAAAGTTCTTTATACTTACTCCGTTGTATCTGGCCACAAAACTCTGCGTTGTCAGCCATATTGCACCATCATCCGTTTGTTTAAGCGAATAGATGCGTTGACTGTTTAATCCATCCACCAAGCCCAGATGAGAGAAAGTAAAGTCGCTTACACGTAATGCTACCGCAATGGATGGTAGCTGCAACATTATTACTACTACAAGGAGCATTCTTACAGCAAAAAGTCTGCGCCAGCCACCTGGATGTAGCTCATCATGAAAAGCACTTACATCTTTTATAGCCGGAAGAGTTCTGTTTTTTCCAAAGAAGTTCATTTTTTTCATGCTTGTTACAAATAATTATTTCACGTCTGATTACTGCCAATCATCTCTTAACAGAAAATCACACGATCCCGTGAAATTAATGTTTACTTGCTCCAACTGCGGGATATTCAGACGTGCGTTTATAAAATCAATACAGTAATATTTTTTGTTGACTTCGTAATAACGCAGTCCCTTTACATCATACCTCTCAGCACCTTTAAACAAGGAATTGTTTTCAATATTGTCAATATAAGATGATACAATTTTTGAATCAATCTTTACATTCTGTACACATTCAATCATATTGGCAATCCACACTGGCTTTGTGAATGACCAAATAGAACAACATAACAGAGTTGCAAGCCCTGAAATGGCAAGCTCGTTCCTCACATTATTGCGTTCAACAACATCATCGAGATATGTTTTTCCCACAAGTTCTGAAGTTTGTTTATCTTCTGTTCGTTATTATTATATTTAAGATTTGCTGCATCCCTCCGAATGTAGAATACATCATCAGGCTTCGCCTCAATCCGTTATTTCTTGGCAGAATTTTCAGAGGAACAAGGGGGATATTTTATCTCATCACCTCTGCCACAAAATATCGGACGTATGCCATAAGACAGGAAACAATAATTGCAGCCCGTCATACAGGCATCTGTGTTTTCATGGCTGTTTAAACCATTTATAAGCCGCTCAAAATTATCAAGTTTCTGTTTTTCATAAATACATTTTAATTATATGGGAGTAGATATGCTTTATCACAAGCCCTTAAATCAAATATGTCGAATCATATTTGTCATCGTCTCTATGAAAGTCAGACATAATGATATTGCCGGGAAACACTCCTTGTTCCAACAGATAATCCATGCATCTGTGACTAAAAAGTCATGATTTTCCACATCTGCAAGAACAGGTTATTATTTTGACTTCTCCATAATATTGTCTAATGGTCAGTTTCTTGAGATATGACTCCCGTTTAAGATATTTGTTCTTACCCATTATTTATACATATTTATTACAAAATTACAATATTTTCAGAATATGACCAAACGGAAAATGGAAAACTTTATCAGTTAAATGCTGTTGCGGCACAATATCATTGAAAAAACGTCTCTGCATATATCCACTTAACTTTCAATCATATTTTTATGATTTGCCCGGTATCTCACTTTTTCATATTATCTTTGCAAGAAATTCTAGACGCACATTCAGTTTCACTTACAACAGGCACGCTTTTATCCTGCTGCAGCGAAAATAGCTGAAGATATATAATTGGTTTAATTTTAAAAACTTGAGTTATTATGCAAAAATTTCATAAAGTGTTTATGCTGGCCATGACTGTCATACTGTTTGCGGCATGCGGCAAATCAGGTCTGAAGAATTTGAGAGGAGTGAAAATGGACACAGAGGACGCTGTTGAACAGGCAAAGGAGATAGCCGAAGACAACATAAAGCCCGACCAGTGGAAGATTATCAGCGTTACGTGGAGCGAAGGCTCTGGCAACAAGGAACTTTCTAACGAAGCAACAACGTTTACATACGAGCTTGTTGACAAGGCAGGACGGGTGTGGAGCCAGTCGTTCACTGCCGAGAATGGTTGGGAAGCCTCAAAGCCAACTGACGCCGGATGGGACAAATGGCACAAGAATCTTAATCCGAAGGATGTGCCCGGCATTGACATTGCCAACATCAACGCGGCAGAAGTAATAAGAAACATCAATGCGGCAAAGAAACTGATTCCTGCCGAATATGAGTTCAGGTCGACTCACTGCTACACGATGAACACATACGACGACCCGAAAGTTTCAGTAAAACTCAACGTTGTTGAAAGAGGCAGCGGCTACTCAGCCAACAACGGACAAGCCTCAACGGTGTTCTATGAACTCGACTTCAGAAAGAACGCCAAAGGAAAGATGGAACTCGTAAAGCCATAACAACATATACCAGCCTTGCGGAAACTCAACTAAGGAGATGCCGCAAGGCTATATTTTTACCGGCAGGCCATAAGAATAAAAAAGATTATACCTCACAAAAGCAAAGACCATAAATAGTTCCGACACAATAAAAACATCAGCAACAGACACAGCTTCTGATTACAGATTTGCCTTTTGCAAATCTATCTGCAAACCAATTTATTGCTGCATCTTGTCCATTTGCCCATCATCAGAATAAACACGGAACATTATCGGTATGGTGTATCTCACATCTATGCATTTGCCGTTCCGCTTACCGGGATTCCAGCGCGGCATGCCTTTCACCACGTCAACGGCTACGCTGTCGAAAGCATCGTTAAGTTTCTTAACAACCTTAACATCGGCTATGCTGCCGTCTTTCCTGACTGTAAACGAAACTATGCAACGGCCTGCCGACATGGAGTCGACCTTCAGGTTGCGCTCATCCATAATAGAGTCGACCGACGACTTTACATAATCTGTCATGGCCTTGACGCCTCCCATAAACTGCGGCATCACTTCGTTTATCGCGCCAAACATTTGCCGGTCGTCTTCATTTTCAGACAAGCGCGGCTCAGCCTTTCCGCTGTTGTGCATAACCTTGATTGTATCTACATCTTCCACAACCGGATTACGGCTTGACATTGCCGTAGGCTGACAACCTGCGTGGCATGAACCGCAGCCTTGTCCGGCTCCGCCGTTGCTCTGTGCCGATGCCGTAAGCAATCCGGCTGAAAGTCCTGCTAACACTACTGCCCTGCCCGCGGCACGGCGCATGTTGAGCTGATGCCAAAGAGCAGCCACCTCGGCCTCACAGCGTGGACAAGTGCCGCTGCAGTCGCCTTCATAGCGACATTCCTCAGCAACATATTCTATACCATTCGCCTCGGCAATACGACGACGGATGTCTTTAAGTTTTCGGCAAATTTGTTTTCCTCGTGTCATGGTGTTTTATATTTAAATTTGTCAAAATGTTCAAAGCCCATATCCCTTAACCTAACTTCTGAACTTGCGCAGTCTGCATCTGTGTTATATCCGGGTATGAGCGGCAGTCGTATCACGCACCGCCCTGCCCTGCCGCTACCGGCTATAAGCGAGAGATTATCAATAACTTGCGCATTGTCGTATCCCGTGTAACGGTGGTAGATGTCGGCATCAAGGTCTTTCACATCGATAAACCAGGCGTCTACAACATCGGCTATGGCCTCAACATTGGCGGCTGCGACATTGAGCGAAGTCTCAACATTGATTTTCCACTGCGGTCCGCAAATTTCTCTGAACCTTACGATAAAATCTGGATAAATCAGCGGTTCGCCGCCACCGAAAGTTATTCCGCCGCCCGTGGCGAGGAAATAAAGTTCATCAGCCCTGACTTCTTCATACAGCGTTTCGGGCGAATACCACAGGCACTGCATATCTTCTACGCGGCACTGCGGATTGAGACAATAGCGACAACCGAGCCGGCAGCCATGAAAGGCGGCAAGCGTGGTAACGCCGTTGCCGTCGGTCGCCATCCTGTGGCGCGACACACCGATAAACGGAACAAGCTGATCTTCGCTCATAACTTCACTTTTTTGGTCTTAGTCAAACGCCTGCACGCACTTCTCACCATAAATTCATCCTGCCGTATATGTGCCCTAACGTATGACATACACCAAGGATGACCATTATGCAAATATAATGATTTTAAAACAAACACGACCACAAATCTGTCATAAATAATATTTATGCCTGTGCATCAGCATGCCGCAGCAATCAACAAAAAGCTGCTACCAAATAAAATAATTATATCTTTTTGCAGGACACGTATATTTTACAAATTTGCACATAAATTATTGATATGCAAACAAAATCAAAGTAAATACTGCTTTATGAGACGAATGAAATTATTAATCATTTTTAAGTCTGCTTATTTGTTTAAGCACAAATGTTTATGCGCAGGTACTTAATTCCGGCAGATTAATTTTATTGATTGTCAGCTGCGACCGACATAACCAAATCTAATTTGCTTCTGCTCTCGCTTGCACGACAATTGCAAATCTGCCGGAACATTACTCTTGTTGCTACATATCCGTCGGCACGGTGTACTGAAAGAGAACTGATGCACTCAGTTTGTAGTTTTCCTGTCACAAGGATGTGCACAACCTGCGTCAAGGATATGTACAAAGCATTACAAGGATGTGAACGTCATGTTCAACGAACCAAAAAGTCATAGAAAGGAGTGTAGAGCCGGTCGTTCACCTCCAGATAGAGATAATTGTTCTTGAAGTCATAGAGTTGGTTGAAACGTTGCAGGAAGTTGTTGCCCAACACGCCGTCCATCGCGTCACTGGCCTGTACACCCGTTGTCACCGTAGAAAAGGCACCGGGTATGCGAGGCAAAGTCAGTGCATCTCCCAGTGTTACCGAATCGAAGTACACATTCTGAAGTTCATCGCCGCCCTTCACCGTACCGGCTATGCGCGAGATGGCAAATGGTTTCTGTGTGCCCAGCAGACCGTTGCGACGGACGAAAGGTGTATTGAGATCGAACACACGGTCGGAACCGGTATCCACCTCTACCGACACCAGATAATCCACTCCGCCGACACGCACGCCGACCGGAACGACCGGCACTCCAGACTCTCCAGGATCTCCAAGACGATAGTCCATCTTCAGCCTGACAGCCTTGTCCGATGCCGCCTTCTGCCCGTCGCCCAATTCATACAGGAAGATGGATTTCCGCCGATAATCAATACGGACATCAAAGTTCCTCAGATAAGACAGCCCCAGCACACCGTCCCAGGCATCGGGCGGATAAGGAATTGCTACCAGTTTCAAGCCGGAAATGGCCCGGCTGCCCATCCTCACCACCTGAGAGGACTCTGTGGAAGGAATGGTTTCCACCGAATTGGCGCTATTGTTCTCCACACTTCCCGTAAAGGCAGCCAGCCCTTCGGTGCGCGGCGAATTGGAATTAAGCACCACATCCGTCGCTCCAGTGTCCAGCAGAAAGCGCAGGGGGCGGTCGTCCTGCCCGTTGATATAGACTGTCACATACAGACGGTTGTCGGCACCCAGTTCGAAAGGTATCGTGTCGACCGGAGCTTTGCTAATCTGGGCATGCAGCTCAGGCAGACACAACAATGTGCACAAAACCAAAATTGCACTGATTCGTTTTATTCTCTTCATATTTGTGTTTTTAAAAGTTGCATGCAAATATATACAAATTTCAATTCACGCAACAATTCTAATGTTATAAAAATACAAATACCAACAACAAAGCAACAATATGTAAAGGGAAACAGTCAAACCACAGATAAATGTAAACCAAAGCTAAGACATTATCTATTTTATTAAAGAACCTTCGCTGCCACACAACACATACAAAGATTTTTCGCCGCGTTACTACTTGCACAAATCAGCCGAAACAACAGCATGTTTAAGTGAAGAGTGAAGAACGAAGAGTGAAGAAACATCGTTCGACGTTAGTCAATTCAAATGCTTTGTGGTGATACAAAATATTGTCTTAAAGCAACAAAGCTAATGTTCTGTCGGATTTGCAAGTATTGTTGAGCGCAGCGGAAAATTTGACAGCATGAAATATAAGAACCAACGGTCAGCGAAGCTAATCTGTAATCCGCAACTCATACTTATTAATTAAAAATAGGAAGTAATCGGATTGCAAATTATGTTACTCAATTCCGGCAGATTACTCTTGTTGCTACATATCCGTCGGCATGGGGGTACTTAATTCCGGCAGATTAATTTTATTGATTGTCGGCTGCGCCCGACATAACCAAATATAATTTGCTTCTGCTCTCGCTTGCACGACATATCCGTCGCCACGAGGTTAATAAAAAGCCCCTCAGAAGAGGGGCTATAGGATTAATATCCTTCGGCATATAGCCTTATTGTGATAAGATGTAGATTTATTTTGTTACAAATGTATATATATAATTTGTATTTTCCAAATGAAATGAATATTTTTACAAAAAATTAAATAAGACATAAATATATGACTAAAACAAGAATTTTAGGATTAGATACAGGTACTAATAGCTTAGGTTGGGCTATTGTCGACAGGGATGAAGTGAGCGGACAATATGAATTGGTCGACCGTGGTGACCTGATTTTTACTGAAGGAGTAAAAATTGAAAAGGGTATAGAGTCGTCTAAAGCATCAGAAAGAACCCAGCATAGAGCTTTGCGCAAACAATATTTCCGTCGCCGTCTGCGCAAGATAGAAGTGTTACGTGTGCTGACTTTTTATCATCTGTGTCCACCCGTCAGTGAAGAAGAATTACATTTGTGGCATGTCAAGAAGATATATCCTGTAGAAAATCATGAATTTATGATTTGGCAGCGTACTAATGACAATGAAGGTAAAAATCCTTATTATTATCGGCATATTTGCCTTCATACCAAGCTCAATCTTACTTTAATGAAAGATCGTTATATCTTGGGGCGTGCGCTTTATCATTTATCACAGCGTCGTGGCTTTTTAAGCAATCGGTTGGATCAAAGCCAGGATGAGGATGATAAGGGAACTGTAAAGACTGGCATATCTTCATTAAGCAAAGATATGAACGACGCCGGATGCACTTATTTAGGCGACTATTTTTACAAGCTATATAGTGAAAATGGTAATAGAGTGAGGATTCGTAATCATTATACAGCCCGCAATGAGCATTATCTCGCAGAATTTGAAGCTATCTGTCAGGTGCAGAAACTTGAACCTGAATTGGTGGAAGCACTTCGTCGCGCTATATTCTTTCAACGGCCATTAAAATCGCAACGCAAAGGAGTCGGGAAATGCACCTTTGAACCTCGTAAACCTCGATGTGCTGACTCACATCCTGATTATGAGGAATTTCGTAAACTATGCTTTATCAATAACATTAAAATCCAAACATCTGACGACGATACTATGCGGCCGCTTAATAAAGAGGAACGGCAACGTATAAATTCTCTTTTTTATCGGGTTTCAAAAGCTAATTTTTATTTTGAAGAAATTGCAAAGCTTTTAGGAGGAAGAAACAATTATTGTTATTTCAAAGATGAAGTCCAAAAAGATTTCAAGTTTAATTATCGTATGTCTCAAAGCGTATCGGGTTGCCCTACTACAGCTCAGTTGCGTAATATTTTTGGTGAAGACTGGAAGACAGGCATCGCCGAAACTTATCAGCATAGTGCCAAAAAGGATGGAAGTTTGAAGACCGTTGACGAAATGGCAGATGATATTTGGAATGTATTATATTCATTTTCGTCTAAAGACTGCCTTTATAATTTTGCCGTCAATAAGTTGCAGCTTGAGGAAGATAAGGCAAAGAAATTTTCTAAAATCAAGCTTTCTCATGGTTTTGCCTCTATCAGTCTTAATGCCATTCATAAGATACTGCCCTTCTTACGTATGGGCATGATTTATTCTCATGCTGTTCTGTTTGCCAATATTCCGACTATTGTAGGTATGGATGTATGGAACGACGAGTCTAAGCGCCAGCATATTATGACAGAACTGAGCGATCTCGTCTTTAACTATGATCCTAAGAATAGAGAAGTGGAGGGCACAATTGAAATGTGTATAAAAGACTTTCTCCTGAATAATTATGACCTTCCTGCAGGAGCTGTGTGCCGCCTTTATCATCCATCGATGATAGATACCTATCCTGATGCTAAGGCAAATAAATATGGTGTGCTGCAATTAGGCTCGCCGGCCACTAACGCAATTCGTAATCCTATGGCCATGCGCTCACTTCATGAATTGCGTCATGTGGTAAACCTCTTGCTCCGCAAAGGCAAGATTGATCAGAATACAGAGGTACATGTAGAATATGCACGCGAGCTTAATGATGCCAATAAACGAAAGGCCATTGCAGACAGGCAACGCGAGCTGGATAAACTTCATAAAAAGTATCACGACGATATAATTACGCTATATAAAGAAGAGACAGGTAAAGACATCAACCCTACCCAGGCTGACATACTGAAATTTCAGCTATGGGAAGAACAGGAACATGTTTGTCTCTATACTGGCCGTCAGATAGGAATTTCTAAATTTCTCGGACCTGACCCTGAGTTTGACATAGAGCATACCGTGCCTCGCAGTGTGGGAGGAGACAGTACACAGATGAACATGACGCTGTGTGACAGACGTTTCAACCGTGATGTAAAGAAAGCCATGCTTCCTTCGCAGCTTCCAAACTACCAGGAAATACTGCCACGTATCGAAAAATGGAAAAAGAAGTATGAGAAACTTACAAAGGACATCGACCATTGCATCACTCATTCAGGGATGACTAAGGAGGCAAAAGATTCAATCATTCAAAAGCGTCATAGACTTACACTTGAGCGTGACTATTGGCGTAACAAATATTCGCGCTTCACGATGACTGAAGTACCCGAAGGCTTCTCGCGTCGTCAGGGAGCCGGTATAGGGCTTGTATCTAAATATGCCGGTCTGTTTCTTAAATCGCTTTTTCATGATCCTACAGACCGTCGCCGGTCACATGTATATGTCGTTAAAGGTACAACTACTGCCGAGTTCCGCAAAATGTGGGGATTGCAAAGCGAATATGAAAAAAAGTCACGCGACAACCATGTTCACCATTGCGTAGATGCCATTACTATAGCATGTATCGGTAAGAACGAATACAACAAAATGGCAAGTTTTTATCATGATGAGGAGGCTTTTGAACGTGGTGAATGTGAAAAGCCCCATTTTGACAAGCCTTGGCCGACATTTACGCAAGATGTATTAGGGCTTGAGAAAAGACTGATTGTTGTACATTCCACTCAAGACAATATGCCAAAGCATGCAAAGAAATATGTAAGGACGCCCCGTGGTAAATTTATAGCCAAAGGAGATTGTGCGCGTGGCAGTTTACATCTTGACACTTATTATGGAGCCATTAAACATAAAGATGACACTGAACCGAGGTATGTATTAAGACGTGAACTTTCAAGTTTTGATTCTGTTAATGACCTTGACATAATTGTTGATGATGCCGTACGCGAAAAAATAAAGGAGGCTGTGAAAGGTAAGAGCGGAAAGGCCTTTAAGGAAGCATTGGCTAATGTTTATATGAATAAGGAGAAAGATATCCGCATTAAAAAAGTAAGATGCTATGTGCCGTCTGTTAAGCGTCCGATTGATATCCGTCATCAGCGTGATATGTCGCGGTTCGATTACAAACGCCAGTTCCATGTAGCTAACGATGGCAATTATATGATGGCAATCTATGAAGGCGTGGTGAAGGGCAAGCTGAAGCGTGATTTCGAACTTGTAAAGAACATTGAAGCAGCCAGCTATTTCAAAGTAAGCCAAGACAATGAGTCGTTCTCGTCTATTGTTCCGGAAAAGAGCAGCAACGGCTTCCCCTTGAAAGCGGTGCTTAAGATTGGCACTCATGTGCTATTGTATGAAAATACAGCTTCCGAAATAGATTTCTCTGATCCTGTAGATCTTACAAGAAGACTTTATAAAGTCGTAGGGCTTTCATCTGCAATAATAAATAACTGTAGTTATGGATTTATTACGTTAAGATTCCATCAAGAGGCACGCCAGGCTAAGAATCTAAAACTTACAAAGGGAGTATTCAAAAATGTTGACAACTATCGCGGGGCGATAATTTTATATCACACACAACTTAAAGCCCTTGTAGAAGGCTATGATTTTGATATTAACATTCTTGGTGAGATAACATCTAAACAATAAGAATATGTTGAAACGTACACTGGTGTTTATGCATCCTGCAGCTTTATCCATGAAAAATGCTCAGCTGGTGATAAAAAGGCGTGAGGAACTTGATGATATTACGACGGTGCCTATAGAAGATATTGGAGTTATAATCGTCGACAACCCAATGGTGACATTAACCATTCCGCTTCTAAACTCTTTGTCAGAACAAAATGTGGCTGTCATCTTTTGTAACCAAAAGGGTATGCCTACATCAATGCTTCAAAACCTTGATACCAATAGTACACAGGGCTTAACCTTGCGTAACCAATTGTCTGTTCCTGAGCCGTTAAAAAAGAGATTGTGGAAACAGATAGTTGAGGCAAAGATTCGTAACCAGGCTGCTTTACTAAACCATTATGGCCGAGATGGCAACATGCTGAAACCTTTTTATATGAACGTAAAGAGTGGAGATTCCGATAACAGAGAAGGAGCTGCAGCTCGCATCTATTGGGCACGTCTTTTCGGCCCGTATTTCGTTCGCAACCGTAATCTGGATGGAGTGAATGTGCTCCTCAATTATGGATATACCATATTGCGGGGAGCTGTAGCCCGTGCCATCGCTGGCGCCGGACTCTTTCCTGCTATAGGCCTGTTTCATCGAGGAAGGAGCAATGCTTTTCCATTAGCAGACGACATGATGGAGCCTTATCGCGCTTTTGTTGATGACATTGTTTTCCAACTCAGTTTGAAAGGCTGTGATATTCTTAATAAGGACACGAAAGTGGAACTTCTTAAGGTTTTAACATGTGATACTTTTTTCGATAAGATTAGGCGTCCTCTAATGATAGGACTGTCAATAACAATGTCGTCACTTGTTAAATGTTTTGCAAAAGAAACTGATAAGTTGGTGTTACCTAAAATTTTCTATGACTGAGTATCGTCTTAATGCTTACCATATCATGTGGATCTTCATAATGTTTGATTTGCCTAATGTGACTAAAAAGGATAAAAAAGAAGCAGCACGTTTTCGTAAAAATTTGGAACGTGATGGTTTCATCAAACATCAGTTCAGCGTTTATACCAGATTTTGCGGATCGTTAGAGAGTGCTCATGTTCATATCAAGAGAGTAAAAAGTTTCTTGCCGGCTCAAGGAACAGTTAGCATTCTGATGGTAACAGATAAACAATATAGTGAAATTATTAATTATACAGGAGGTACCGAGGAAAAAATGCGACATATACCTATACAACTTGAATTATTTTAGTATCTTTGCATTGTGATAAGTACATCAATCACCACTTCTTATTTAATTAAGTCTTTGAAATATAGACAGTTATGTAGTACAGGTTGTGGTTTGATGTAGATACAAGATAAGAAACAACTGGGCGTTTCGCTATCCCTTATCCAATCAAGTTGTGGTTTGATGTAGATACAAGATAAGAAACAACATGTCGTGCCATCCGCCGATTCAATGCGCCGTTGTGGTTTGATGTAGATACAAGATAAGAAACAACACCCCAATAATCAATCCCATATCAATAGCCGTTGTGGTTTGATGTAGATACAAGATAAGAAACAACGTTGAATTTATCACCTGGATAGACCTCTTGTTGTGGTTTGATGTAGATACAAGATAAGAAACAACTAAATAGCGATTGACTATCAAGGAGATGTTGTTGTGGTTTGATGTAGATACAAGATAAGAAACAACTTGTAAGCTTCCCAATAATACAAGGGCTCGTTGTGGTTTGATGTAGATACAAGATAAGAAACAACCAAAAGAATCGTACAAACGATGCATCAATGTTGTGGTTTGATGTAGATACAAGATAAGAAACAACAGTCATACTGCAAAGAGGCAGTATAATCATGTTGTGGTTTGATGTAGATACAAGATAAGAAACAACCTCAACGCAGGAATTAACGAAGCACTAAGAGTTGTGGTTTGATGTAGATACAAGATAAGAAACAACCGTAATGCCGAGGGCGAGGACAACGGTGAGGTTGTGGTTTGATGTAGATACAAGATAAGAAACAACTGATGATGGTCGCTAAGTCACGCATCGCGCGTTGTGGTTTGATGTAGATACAAGATAAGAAACAACTTACGTGGACGATATAGGCACAGAAAATATGTTGTGGTTTGATGTAGATACAAGATAAGAAACAACATTCTTTGTATATCAACCATCTAGGAGCTTGTTGTGGTTTGATGTAGATACAAGATAAGAAACAACCATAACTGTTGTCTCCTGTTGATAATGATTGTTGTGGTTTGATGTAGATACAAGATAAGAAACAACAGACAATAAGACAATGACATGGCCGTATCTGTTGTGGTTTGATGTAGATACAAGATAAGAAACAACATTTTTGAAAACAAATAAAACAACGTTATGTTGTGGTTTGATGTAGATACAAGATAAGAAACAACAATCAGTTATGATAGCAGATGCACTTATAGGTTGTGGTTTGATGTAGATACAAGATAAGAAACAACGAAACAGACGAATATCCAGCATCTTTCTATGTTGTGGTTTTATGTATGTACGAGATAATGAATAACGGTTAATGCGTTTGGACTGAAATTCTATATAACTTGGTATCTGCCGTTGTTTATGCGACTTTATAATAACAAAGGCATTTGACTTTAACTCATAGCCAACTTGTTGGCGATAACTCCTTTAACTCCAAATAAAAAATCATTTGTCTTTTTTCGCTATGCTCAAGGAACTTCTCCTTAACTTCATAACTCCTTAACTCCTAAAAAATATAACCATTTAACGCCTCCAGAATCGCCATGCTCGTCACAGTTTCGTGGTTTGACTCGAAAAATGGCGAATTTTGCGCGTTTTGGTTAAGGCGTTGATATATAATGCTTTATACATTTTACGTGACAAAAGCGCAATAGTTAAAAAATATTACTCGGCCACTTTTCACCCAAAACCGATAGGTTTACCAACCGTAAGTGGCCCTTTTGCATCACGAAAAACGGCATTTTGCGCCTTAAAATCCATGCTTTTACGTCATTTTTATGTATCAAAAGCAAACAGATGTTAATAGACTTGCTGTTTTGATGTCATATCTTTAACATCCGTTATACATTGATTTTCCAGATTGAAAAAATATTTTGTCCTGACTTTTTACGGCTTTTACGCTTTTTATAATGCCGGATAAATAAGATTTATGTACATTGACCACAATAATAAATGGGATGCAGCAGCAGTCAAAAAAAGCTCACAAGATATGACAAGAATTGGTATCTGTATTGGAACAACAATACATTCTATTCAGGCGCAAACGCCGCATAAGATTTGCATACATGGGGGAAACCGGGCAATAACAACAGCATCCCCCATGATTAAATTAGCAAATGCTTACCAATATCTACATGCAAGAAAGATGTTTACTCTGATGTCGTCGTTCTTCATATCTTCATCAATTGACATACTAAGTTTCACCATTTCAGCATTCTTAAATTTATAGCTTTCACAATCAGCATCCGTCACTTTATCATACAGCACAACACGCAAGATGTTACTTATATTGCCGAAACGTTCAAATGCCTTAATGCTTGGATAACATATCTCGCATACCATGCCCGATATGTCGGCTATTGACGCGTATCTTGCAGGAAGCAATTTATAAAAATGTTTAAGTCTGTCCTTTATATAATCCATATCGCCTGTCAGAGTAACAAAGTCGATAATCTTGTCTTTTGCCAGGCGCATGAGGCAATCTACGTCAGAGATGCCAAAATCTAATATAGAGTTCACCGTCAACAGGCGTACAAACGCCCGTGTCATGTCGACAAGCATATCGTCGGCATGCTTATAGAGAGAAGAAACAGAAGTGGCGTCAATATTCTCATAGTCAACCACCATTACGCCGTCGACAAAGGGCTTTAGCTCTTTAATTATTTTCTTGGCCCTTTCGCGCTTATCTTTCCCCTCAAGATGGTGAGGAAGAGCTGCAATAAGCATCTTGCCTGCATAAGCATTGCGTTTTGTCTCCTTAAGAAATATCTTTGCGCAGCTCTCGCCTGTAGCACCGCCAAGGCATACGACATACACAACCATCACCGGCACCGAAATAATTTTATTGACTACAGGCAGCAACTTGCGGCTTGCATACATAGCAGTAAGATTATCCTTGCCGCTGCCAAGTCCGTCGTCACCGATAAGGTATTTCTCTGCAAACGAAACATCATCTATCTCCTGGCTGTTCATCCCAAATACACACATCCGTGTATCACGCATCCTGCACCCCGCCAGCCTGTCAACAACACGTCCTGCCGCACCTCCTAAACCCAAAACAGCCACACGATAATACGGATTATGAGGAAAATCAATAACTGATTTATCAGCATCTTCAACTTTCATACGTATAAACTTTTAAATGTTATCATGGCGCAAAGATATACGGAAGGGTGTGCAAAAGTAAAGCAGAGAATATATTTGTTCTTAACAGATAAACATCTGACAAACAAAATTTATCAATAAATGATTTACAAGCGAGAACTAAATTAGACATAGACACCACAATACTATATGGTGCTCACCAATCAAAACTCAATACAATTTTTGGTAATACTTTAAAGTAACACTTATAACGATTTATTTGTCACCTGGCAAGACATATCATTTCTTTTTACTCATTGAAAACAAGAAACTTACAAAGATTATCAGCTTAACAGGTAACGATATGGAAACAACTATTCGTTCCAAATGTAAATCATTATCTATCAGTTGATTGTGATAAGTTGTTTTGATGATAGGTAATGGATTTGTAACGTGCTAACTTCTGTATTCTTCATCGCTTTGAAGTGGGGTGATTAGCTGAGGACAAAGATACGGCTTTTTCTTGAAAAACTCAACATCATACACAAATTTTGATAATCCACAGATTAAGCCTACCTATATGACTCCTATAACACGTAACGCTTGGAATTTCTATTTTAATCAGCATATTTGTAATTTTGCTACGATATTTTATATTATATTTGGTTGTATGCCGTTTTGTTTGTATCTTTGCACCTAAACAAGATAAAAACATCAAGTATGATAGTAAACTTCTCAGTTGAAAACTTTTTCTCCATTAAATCGGCTCAAAAAATTAGTTTTGAACCCACATCAGATACTTTTATGTCTGATGAATATTCGTATGAGGTTAAAGAGGGAGTCAGATTGCTGAAGGTAGGCATCATCTATGGCGCCAACGCTTCCGGTAAAACTAATGTATTAAATGCCATTGAGTTCTTCAGAATGTTGGTTTTGAGAATGCCTAAAGACCGGAATGAGAAAACGGGAGTTGTTCCTTTCATGCTGGACGATACTTCAAGAAATGGAACAACAAAGATGTCGATGGTATTTTATATCAACCAATCGAAATATATTCTTAGTTTTGAATTAGATGCAAAGTATATTCATTCTGAGACATTGGTCGTTTATGATTCTATTCGCCCTACCAAGTTGTATAATCGCAGTTATGATGCCGCGACAGATTCCACATCCATTGAGTTTGGTTCAAACCTGAAAATGTCACGGAAAAGCCAAGAAGTAATTTCCGGGAATACAATCAATAATTGCAGTGTGCTTGCCGCGTTTGGCAAAAGCAATGTGGAACGGACAAAGTTGAATGATGTGTACGATTACTTTGCCAACCATGTAAAGGATGTATTAGCTCCTGGCATGTTGCTTTCTGGGTATGTCAAATCACGATTGGATAAAGACGAAACTGGAGATTTGAAGAAATTCATTTTAAATTTCTTGAAAGCATCCGATTTCAACATAGAAGATGTGGTGTTGCACGAAGAAGAAGAGTTGATTACCCCTGAATTGGAACAACTGATTCAGAATGCGCCTATTGACAAAGAGGCCAAAGCCGAAATGCTAAGGAGGGGTAAAATCACAAACGCGGCGCTGACTTTCAAGCATAAGGCAGGCGATAAAGTATATGATTTGTCTGAAGAATACGAATCCAATGGTACGATGAGGTTTTTGGGAATGGCAGTGATTCTGAATTTCTTGTTAAAGACTAATCGGTTTGTGCCTATTGACGAAGTAGAGACAAGTATTCATTACGAACTGCTGGCTTATTTCCTGAAAGTATTTTTAGCAAACAGCAATAGGCCGTCTCAAATGCTCCTGACAACGCATGACATTAATCTGCTTAACGAAGATTTCATTCGACGTGACACAATATGGTTCACTGATAAAGACGAATTTGGCGAGACCCAAATCGTACGCCTCTCTTCTTTAGGATTGCATAAAAATCTCTCCCCTTATAATGCCTATAAGCAAGGAAAATTAGTAAAGTTGCCGTTCCTTGGCAGTCAATATATTAACCTAAACGACTGATGATATGGGGCGAACAGTGACAAAAAGTATCGCCATCATAGGCGAAGGGGAAACGGAGTGGTTCTATTTTGACTCTTTGAGGGTTGCGTGTCGCTATCCTTTCAAGGTCGCACCTGATTTTCCTCAGCATAGCGACATCAAGCATATGCTGAAGTTGGTCGAATCCTATTTGAATAAGCAATATGATTATATTGTATGCTTGTTTGATATGGACAGACTGTTGCAGTATCCCTCTGAAATGCAATCATATCAACGTGCAAAGAAAAAGTATCATGCAAAGAAGTATGCCGGAAAAGTGATGTTCGTAGAAACGAATCCTTGTACGGAATTTTGGTTCTTGCTTCATTTCTTGCCTAATGTGGTTTGTCGGCGATATGAGAGTTACGAGCAGCTATTTCCCGAATTGCAGAAATACATGCCGGGATATGAGAAAACGAAAAGATATTTCATACGCACAAACCTCTATAAATACTTGACAGATAATGGAGATTTGGAACGGGCGATGTCAAATTCAGAAAAACTTTGTCAACTATGCCAAGAATCTCCGGAAGATTTGAAAGCATATTCGGAAATACATCAGGTGATAAGGCTATTAACTAATATATAAATATACATTAAAATTGAAGAATATATGAGTTTTGACAAAAATAAACATTTGAGAGAAGTGTTAGACACTCACAAGATGTGCCACGTCCAGGATTTCGTGAATAAGGTTAAAAGCCGTAGAGAAGAGATTAAGACCAAGATGCACGACCACTATGGCAGCGACAAGTATCCATCATTTGGTTCTGGCAGTTTTGCCAAGCATACCGCCACCAATGTGAAGTTCGACCTTGATTTGGTGGAGCCGTTCAAGCATAATGCTTTCGGAACATTACAGGAAATGTTTGACAGCGTACACGATTTCCTTGCAGAGGAGTATAAGAATACAGGCGTGATAATTCGCAAGCAAAAGGTTTCAATTGGCGTAAGTTTCCCTATTGAAAAGGGGGATGAGAAGCCGGTTGAAGTTGATGTGGTACCTGGCAGAGAACTAAGCAATGATGACTATCTTGATTCGCACGATTTGAACCTATGTTTTAATGAAGACCATTGGGGATTCAAGAAGGGAACAAGCCAAAAAACAAACATCCAGAAGCAGATATCGCATATCGAAGGTAAATCAAATGAGCGCCAAATTATCCGTCTGCTTAAAATATGGAAAAAGCAGAAAGGCAAGAAATACAAGTCGTTTGTTATTGAACTAGCTGTAATAAGAGCCCTTGACGGCTATGATGGTGATAATGGTCTTTGGCCAAGGTTAAAATACACGATGGAGTATCTACGTGACCACATTGCAGAAAACAGTTTCCATCTTTATGACCCAGGTAACACGAACAACGATGTCATAGCTGCTATGCAGGACTACGATAGAAAATCATTTAAATCGGATATGGAGAGTATGCTTAACAATATTGACAGCAATCCTGATTTATATTTACCCTACTACTTCAAGGTAAACGAGAAGTATAGTGGATATAAAGAGAAAGATACGGGTGCCGCTTACCCGACGAGTGCAAAGCGATTCGGATAGTAAGGAATATGATGACAGCAGATAAAATAAAGGAACTGATAGAGGGGCTTTACGGAGTTAGCCTTGTTGATGATTTTACCATTAATGAGGCTGGCTCGTTGAAAGGTCGTATTGCAGTGGCTACAGGGCAAGACAGTGCTGATTTGGAATGGGATGTAGAGATTAGCCCTACCTATCCGTTTAAAGTAATGGGTAGGGAACCTATCTATTTTCAAAATAAGAATCTGCTGAACTATCCGCACATTATGCAAGGCGGTAATCTGTGTATGCATTCTGCGGAATATGAGAATACTGAGAGACAGTTCGTGAACGACTTGGAACAGTTAAAGGAATGGGTAGAAAAATACTATGTAAAAATGGAGAAAGATGCACACTATGAACATCTGGTAGTAAACCATCATCTGATTTGCGGACAGTATTATACTTTCTGCTTCGCAGAAACCAAAGAAGACTTTGCAGAAGGAGACTATGGAGTGGTACACTATGCAGTGTTGCCAACAGGCTGGAAAAATGACAGCCCTGTCAGCAACTATATGGCACAGAAGTTTGTGTCGTGCGCACAGGTGAAGAAAAGAGAGTTGTTCTGTAAGATTAGTAAGTCCTACCAAAAATTAAAGTCATTTGACGGTGTATATTGCCTGCTGAACGGCATCCCATCGGTGCATAACAAGTTTATTGTTGAGGATTACGATTCTATCAAAGGATTGTTCTCGCAGAGTCAGAAAAACTATATCCATAGTTTTGTTGCATTGCATAAAAACAAGTATAATTCCTTCCCACTGTTCTGTGGATATAGAATTCCCGGAGGCGGTGTCTATTGGCAGGCAATGATGCTTTTCATGGATGATTTGCCAATAGAACCCGTGCGGGTGGGCACTGGTAAAAACAGACTTTGGTTTACTGATTTTAAGCAGGGACTAATACAATGGGCAGAAACTGTGGATATTTCATATAAGTATTTCTTCGGGCGTGGAGCCATGCCCGAAGAACTGGCTAACAAGAAAATACTAATTATGGGGGTTGGAGCTATAGGAAGTATTGTGGCTGAGACCCTAACAAGATGTGGTGCGAAAATCCTAACTCTCTATGATATAGATAATAAGGAACCTGGTAATGTTTGTCGGTCTGCCTATTCTTTTTATAGTGGCATAACAGAGAAAACTTTGGATATGGAGAACTTACTGACGCAGATTTCGCCTCATGTTGAATGTACCAGCTTGAAATCCATCGTTGACTTGGTGGTAAAAACATACTCGGCAGGACATGAAAACAAAAGTGCTCTTGCAAAGTTGTTTGACGAATTTGATGTAATATTTGATTGTACTACAGATAATCAGTTGATGCGGATTATGGATTCTACGGGGACGAAAGCCCAGTTGGTTAATCTCTCAATCACCAATCACGCACAAGATTTGATATGTGCCTTTTCACCTAATGTGGCAGAGGCTGTTTTGTTGATATATGGCTTGCTTAAGCGCAATACGGAAACCGACATGTATAACCCTACGGGTTGTTGGAATCCGACCTTTAAGGCTTCGTATAACGATATAGAATGCAAGGTGCAGGTCGCCCTGAAGCATATTATCAGGATGTTAAGTAAGCTAGAGCCCTTAAGCAATTTTTATATAACAGAAGACGATTTGAATTTAAAGATAAATAGGCTATGAAGTATTATCTGGCTGGTTATGATTTGTATATAGAGATACAAGCCTCTGTGTTCAACCAAATACAGTTGCAGGCCGAGGCTGAGTATCCTAATGAGAACGGAGGGATGCTCGCAGGACGATATTCCGTAGATAGGCATACGGTGTATATAGAAAAGGTAGTAGTGCCAGTGGAGAAATTGACTAGCAGGACAACATTTAAGCGTAAAGCCAAGGGGTTGGAAAAAGTATGGGAACAATTGGTCAAGGATGGGTTACGATATGTGGGCGAATGGCATAGCCATCCAAATGGTTCCACACAATATAGCAATACGGACTTGACGGCTATGGTAGATATTGAGAAGGAAGTGACCATTGCTAATCCATTACTACTGATAGTTGGTGTAAGAGGTGACGGACTTAGTGCCCATACATTTTATTGTTATAAGAATAATAAGTTGTTAAAATACAAGAAGATGATAGATTTAAGAAATTTATTTCATGGTTTGCAAGAACAAATGTTAACCAGTCTGAATGTAAATAGGATGTTTATAGGACACCCTGGTAGTAAGGGGGACGCCACGGAACAACATTGGATAGAATTTCTACGAGCCTATCTTCCTGAGAGGTATAAGGTGGATAAGGCTATCGTGATAGATTCGACGGGCAATGTTAGCGAACAGATGGACGTAGTCATTTATGACGCAATTTACGCCCCCTTCATATTCAAACAGGATGGTTTCATGTATATACCTGCGGAAAGCGTATATGCTGTGTTTGAGGTGAAGCAGGATGTGAAAGGATATATAGAATACGCCGCCAAGAAAATTGAGAGCGTACGTAAACTGAAACGAACAAGTATTAGTATGGTTGCCTCAGGAATAACTAAGCCTGCTCGACCATTAACTAAGATAATAGGTGGTATTTTGACTACAACAAGTTCGTATAAAGAGAACGATAGGGTAATAAAACAGTTAGAGGAACTAAAAGGCTTACAGACGTTGGATTTGGGATGCCTCTGTGATGCGGGTAGTTTTTATGTTGATTACAAAGAAACTGTACCTAAAGATATAGACCCAATTACGGATAACTGTAAATATATCGAACAAGTATATGAGAGCCGCGAAGTAAAAGAAATTGAGTTTAGCAACAAGGAGGTGTCTTTATTCACTTTTTTCCTTCAGCTTGTGAGCTATTTAAAATCCATTGGTACTGTTGCTGCAATAGATATCAATGCATATCTGAAGGCTATTAATGCAAAAATCGACGAAGATATTTAAAGTAAAGGTGATAGATTTGTGAACTGCTACAATAATTAGACTTTGCTTCAGAAACATAGATAGAAAGGGTAGAAATTTGGGCAATTCTACCCTTAATTTGTTACATTAGCTTGGCTTCTCAATAAATGCTATTCGTTAGATGGTATTTCAGTTATGGATATCAGTTATTTTTGGTAGAAAGTACTTCTTTTATATACTGTTGCTGTGCGTCATCTATCCCGAACAGCTTGTATAACTGTCCATTAACATCTCCATTATAATCTATCAAACCATTATTATCGGTATAATACAATAAATCAGGAACTTTTTTGGCTAAGGATGTCAGTGATTCATCTGTCATCAAAAAAGCAAACCGTATTATCTCACTTGTTGCATACTTGAAGAAATTACGTGCTTCATTTTCGGTTTCAAAAGTTTTCAAGGCTACTCGTGAACGTCCAAACGCACTATGGTTGTCCATTACGGCTATTTGATTACTTCGTTTTTGTCCTCCTGCATTCGCACTTGAAACAATGACTTTCCAGCGTCCTAAATATTCTGTTCCCGAAGAAATGACATTCTTATTTGCTATATACCAACGCGCACGACCACTTTTCCCTGCCTTATCATTGGTAAATAGCTTTATTTCCGTATCTGGATTGAAATAATCTCCATCGTTATATTCCCTGACAAGAGAAGGATTCTTTTCAACAAAATCGCTTTCAATGCCAAATAAACTACGAGGAAGAACAGAGTCATGCAAACATCCATATTCCTTAATAGCCTTATCCAATTCCCTGACAATCTCATCGTCATTAGGATTGAGTGGGAACAAGTTCTCCCCCGGATTATCTGCATGTATGGATATAACCTTACTTTCTTTTGAATAACGATATGTAAAGCCTTTTTCTGTCTTACCCATATCTTTTAGCACGATGGAAAGTCCGTCCGCGATAGCAACATCCTTGAATACATCTGTAGAACATGGGAAAAACTCCAACATCATTAAATGACAATCATTTATCTGCGCCATTCCAAACTTTTCAAGTCCTTTTCCTGAACGATGAATCCATCTTGCGCCGGGATAGATTAAGGATGTATATTTTCCAAGTCTTTCGCTAATCATTTGAAAATATTGGAAAATACTAATGCTTACTTTTTGACCATTAGAACTCTCTTTCTGTTCCACAACTTCTTGATATGGTGGATTTCCCACTACTGCATTGAATTTCATATTGTTTCCAGCTAAATCATGTACCTTTTTGATGAAAAGTTCCGGTTGGTTCTTAATTTTGTTGATAAGGTCATCTGGTGCATACATATTTGTCTTTGTTCCGCGAAAGCCCACGAGTGTCCGCTTAGTAATACTTTTCGCCATCGGCGTCTTGCAGACCACGAAAATATTTTCCGCCACAACCTTATCCCACACCGCCTGCTGTTCCTCCAATGTGTCGGCAGAAATGGTACTGTCCTTCAGCCGGGAGCGGTAAATGCTGTAAGCCATATAAAGCGGATACAAGCCCGACTTGGAATTGATTTCAAGAATACGGCTGTCAGACGTGAACACTTCTTCCGTTACCTTGCCGTGTTCGATGAAGCGCGGCTCGTCAATGGTATGCTCATAATCCTTGTCAAAAAAGCAGTAGCCACCCAAACAGTCGCCCAAGTGCATGTTTACCACACGCCACGGGGTAAGCACTGTTTCCTTGTCGGGATTGCGGAACGTGCTGAAGATATCCGTGATACGCCCGATGCGTTCTTCCACACCCAGTTTGTCAGCGGCTTTCGCCATCGCACGGATACGCTTGCCTGCGGCGCGGAAGATGTCCGGGTCGTAGTATTTCTTGAAAGCATTGAACTTCTGCTTGCTCACCCCTTTGGGCATAAACTCCTCCCAGGAACGCGGATCTATCTTCTCGGCGAAGTTGTCAATGGTGATTTCCTCGTCTTCGTTATCCAATTCTGCACCGTAGATGAGCAGGGGCATGCGGATGGATATGCCACGGAGAATGGAGATAGCCGCCTCGCGGTTCTTCGTCTTCTTTTTCAGTTCCTCCAGCCTGCGCTTTTCTTCCTCAGTCAGTTCCTTCTTGGGCTTCTTCTCCAGCTTTTCCTTTTCCTCGTATTCCTCGTTATTCAGCCCTTGATTGTTGATGTCCACCTGATTGGTCTTGGGCATAGCCTTGGTCTGACCGATAATGCGTTTCAGCTCGTCAAATTCATTCAGTTCTACATCGTCAAGTTTCAGGAGCTCATCATTGTACAGGCTGTTGTCCTCAAATCCGTTGCGCACCACGCGTTCCACATAGACCTTCTTCAACTGCTCCAGCATACGCGGCACATCAAATTTGTCCATGCGCGAGCCTTCAATGGAAATGACCGGGCAGAAGTTGAGGAAGTCGCCCATCGTCTTACGGTCGTCCTGCGAGGTCTTGCCAGCCTTGGCGGAAATCTTGGCGGTCTCGGCAAGCACTTTCAGCGTGCGGTCTGGCGCGAAATCGAACACGTAGCACTGCTCCTTCACCCGTCCGTTGATGGTGGCAGGCGTCTGCACGCGGAAGATGGTCTGCATATAGCTGGATGCCGCCGTATTATATGAGCCGGAAAGCATGAACACGGCAGTCCATGCCGGAACGTTCACGCCCGTGGTCAAGCGTCCGCAGGAAAGGGTGATGGTGCGTGTCGCGTCCGGGTCTTTACCGATGGCGGCGTTCACCATTTCAAGCGCACCGCGGTTTTCCTCGTCCTCGTCGCCGTCGCCCGCCACATTTACAATATGGAAATGTTGGAACACGGGATGCCGCTGCAACAACGCACTCAACGCCTTTGCCTCCTTCACGCCCGGCACCATCCACAGCGTGTGGCGGAAAACATTGCGGTATTCCTCGCTGGCGAAAGGATAACAGCTTTCCTTGTCCTCCTTGGTAAGCAGGTTGAGGAAAGCGGAAACGTCACGCTCATGGATAAAGTTACATTCTTTATCCACCCGGAAGAACTCACGGAAATTGAAAGCCACGTCCTCATCGACAAACTCCTTGAGCAAACGTCCGAGGTCATAGGTATAGATGTTCATGGCTGGCAGTGCTGCATACGGGTTGGGGTCGCCGAAGTGGGTCTTGTCCCATTCCAGTTTGGCACGCTGCTCCATCACGTAGTCCCATGTGTAGATTTCGTTCTCCTTGAAATCGTCCAGCAGGTTGAACGGCGTTCCAGACAATCGTAGGACTTTCGTATCGTCCTTGACCAATTCAGCCATTACCGCCTTGCCGAGTTCGGTCTGCGTGCCCTCGTGCGCCTCGTCAACAATGATTAAGTCCCAAGGTGTAGCGAATACCTCATTGTTCTTGTCGAAGTTGCCGCCAACGAGTTCCGACCCGCGCAAATCCTGCATGGAGACGAAATAGACATAATGCAGTCCGTCTGCCTTTGCCCTGCGTTCAAGGCTTTCATGGCTCTCCCCGTTGTTCTTGGAGCCGTAAGCGAAGTTGTTGCGGTCATAGAATATCTTGCCGAAATCCTCGAACCATCCGCTGTCCACCACGGGGCGGTGGGTAAGGATGAGTGTGCGTTTGAAATCCATGTCCTTGACCACCTGTAGGGCGGAAAGGGTCTTGCCGAAACGCATCTTGGCGTTCCATAGCATCTGGTTGCCTTTCCTGAACTGCCTTTCCGTCTTCTCAATGGCTTCCCTCTGTTCGGGGCGGAACACAATGGGGCTGCGCCCGTTTATTACCTCTCCCGGCGACAGGGATTCCTTGCCCTCCTTGACGGCTACAATGGCACGTTTTACCACATCAAGCGTAGTCACGAACCACTCGTTAGCCTTGTTCTCCTTGTCAAACACTTTCCTTTTCACGCCGGAACGCTCCAGCACGGTATGCACCTCCTTGTCGTTGAACGAGCGCAAGCCGCCACGGTTGTACAGCGTCAGTTCGGTATGCAACAGGTCGTAGCGTATGCCTGCGGTCTGCGTGTATTGGTTGATGCGTTTCCTTGCCGCCTCGTTCAGCGGCTTGCTGTTCGGTGCCAGCCCAATGACGCTCTCATCGTCACAGGTAGCCTCGCCTATCTTCAGGCAACCTTCGTGTGCAGCATCGTTGATGCGGAACACGTATATCAGCTTCAGTTTAAGGGAAGAAAAGTATTTCATGGGCATTCATTTTAGGAGGTCGATAAAACGTATGCGCTTGCCTTTACGCCCGGTCTGTGGGTCTTTGGAGCGCCAGTCCTTTATGAGGCAGTAAGTGCCGTTGTGCTTGTAAATGTTGTCCGTCTTGCATCCCTCGCAAGGTGTGACGACTTTCGTATTCTCACCGAAAAGCGACATTTCTGTATGCACCTTGTCGTGGCAACTGTCAGGCACGACTCCTTTCAGTCCGTCCATCTGCCATACGTTCCACGAAATGATGTAGGCGATGTAGTTGACGGACTTCGCCAACGGGTCTTTCCCGAATTTGGCACGGTAGTATTCGACAAAAGAGGCGAGCATGGATTCACGGGCAATAAGCAGGCTGTCGCCTTGCCATTCGTAGGCATATATGCTCTTGTAGGCTTCCTGCGCGGCTTCCAGCCATTCGCCGGAAGTCCCGGTGTTCTCGCTGGCGACGCGCAGTTTACGGTCAAGCAGTCCGATACGGTCGGCAAGCGGAACAACTGCGCCTGTGGTGGTGTCATAGCGGCTGACGATATAGGGTGCTTCGCCGCAGGTGATTTCAAGACGTGTGTCACGGACATAATCCTTCCATGCCTTTCCTTCGGGGAAAGAGATTCTTTCAGGATTCGTTTTCCAGCCGTGCGTGCCGTCCTCTGACGTGTATTCCGTATTGAACACGCCTTTCCTGCCAAACCACGCCTCGTCAATGAGGTTGTTCTGCGCGTTGCACACCCACGCAGGGGTGAACACCTCCGCCATGTCACGGACACGCGCCGACTGGGTGTCCTTATGCTTCAGGACACGGGGCATGATTACCTGACCGTTGTCACCCGTGATGAGTTCGGGCAATATCGGGTCATGGTAGCCATACCCTTTGCCAAGGTGTTCATAGTCGGAAGTCGCCCAGAATATGTTGCACACGGCATCGCCCCTGCTCGTCGTATGGTCTTTGAGCAGGGTGGACAGCAATCCGGGGGGATCCTGCAAGATGCTGTTCTCCAATATGTCGGCTGTTTCAGGCATGTTGATACACTCATGTTAAAGTGTATCTCCTGACGGGAGAGCATAATGCCTGATAATCAAACCGTTTATTTCTCATTTGTAAAACAACAGCCGTTTCAATGCTGCTTTAATGCTTGTTTGACGCATTTTTATGGAGTGCAAATTGCCCGTTTTTCACAAAAATGTGTAATTTTGCATCCGATAGTGTATCTCCCGTCAGAAGCACCCCCATTATTCCCAAACAATTTCCGATTACAAGTCTTTCAGAATAAGCAAGTTCGCTTTGTCTATCACCGAACCGTCCAATGACGCGAGGTATATGCGCGTGGTTTCCTCCGAATCGTGTCCCATGCCCTCGCTGATGACTGAAATCGGTATGTTCTTGCTCTTGGCGATGCTTGCCCAAGAGTGCCTGCTCACGTACATGGTAAGCGGCGCGGCAATGCCGCATAGTCGGGCAATCTCTTTCAGGTACTTGTTGATGCGGAACAGCGTACTCTTGTATTGGCTGCGCAGTTTCTTGGAAGGCAGTTTCAGGATAGGGAGCAGGTAATCACCGGAACATCCTGCGGCATATTTCGCCACGGTTTCCTCCATGCAGCTTTCCCACCTGATGTGCAACTGCTGTCCGGTCTTGTGCCTCCGGTAACTCAATATGCCGTTTTTCAAGTCCGACTTCTTCAAATAAGCCATGTCAATAAACGACATTCCACGGGTGTAAAACGAAAAGAGGAACATATCCCTTGCCAGTTCCCAATGCGGCTTTCCCGTCAGGTCAAGTTCCTTGATGCGCCGGATGTCCTTCAGGGATATGGCGCGTTTCACGGTCTTGTCCATTCCTGTATAGACATGCCTGAAGGGATGTTTCTGTGCGGTCAGCGCCTTTTCCACTGCACGATTGTAGGCGGCGCGCAGGATGCGCATATAGAAAGATATGGTGTTCAGGGATGCGCCATTTATTTTCAGCCATGCCTCGTATTCCATTATCAAGTCCTCATCCATGTCGTCCAACTGTATATCCTTGTTCCGCCTGAAACGCATGAAGCTGGACAAAGCGGACGCATAGGTTTCCGATGTGCGTTCCCTGTTCAGGCGTTTCAGTTGCCCAATGACGGAATCCATGAAATTAAAGAACGATTGCAGGCTTGTCTGTTTTCGATAACCGTCCACAATGGCATCTGCCGAACAGACACCTTTGAGCGTCAGGTCGCGGATAATGTTCTCCAACCGCAATACGTCACGGCTGATGTATTTTTGGATAATATGAAGATGGTGCTTCCTGTCCGCATCAGCTTGGGAGGGAGCCGTTACGGATGATGTTCCGGCGTTCCACTCGCTTTCATGCACATACAAGTCTGCCGTAATCTGGCGGACCGCGCGGTTGTGTATCACCTGATAATAGATGCTGCCCTCCTTGCCGTTTACGGAAGAAGGACGGAATTTCACTTTTACCGATGCCATTCACGTTACTTTTTGTTATTACCATTTATTCGTGTCACTTTCAATTTCTCCTGCATCAGACTGTCCGACAAGGTCTTTAATCCTTTGTCGTAGCCGTCAGCTTCCTGTCGTATCCAGTCAATGGTTTCTTCGTTGCGGTGGATGTCGAACACGTCATTCAGCCAAAGAATGTTGTTTGCATTGCAACCTCCCCACGAGCGGATGACACGGAACTTCAACGCATCGTCCGCATACTGACGCTTGGATTTCCAAAGCTCGATGTTGCCCCAGACGGAAAGGCTGCATACGATGCCCATGCCGACCAAAAGAGAAAATACCTTGTTGGACTTGATGTCGAATTGATGACGGTGGATATGCTCCTGTGGCTCGGTATCTCGTTCTTCCGAACTTAGAGCAAACGATTCCTTCAAAGCCCGTAACAGGTGTAGAATCCTGTTCGATGCGTAAACCTCCGCTTCAGCGAATTTGGTCAGCATGGCTTTTGTCTGTGCCTGATGCTCCCTTGCGGAACTGTCAAACAGCTCCTTTATGGGTGTCAAGTCCACCGCCGTAGGCTGTCCGCCAGATTGATTGTTGGTTACTTTTGGAGCGTTCTCCAACTTTCCGTTGATGCTCTTGAGGTCATTCTTGATGTCCTCAAAGAGCGAGTAAACTTCATTATTATCCATGTTTAAAATCTTATTTTACGTTGTTTCTTTTTCTTGTTCCTGCGTTTTAATTCTTCCTCGAAACGGTTTTCCTCAGCCTGTCCGTCCGCGTTGTCCGGCATGAAAAGACCAATCGAGCCGTTGTACAAATCATCGTTGCCCCTTGATTCAGGTTGAAACGTGGGTAGTTCTTCATGACGCGAGGGCGGTTGCATATTCATTCGCTCTGTGCGCCTATTACGTTCCAATGCTGCGTCAATCTTGGAAAAGCTGAACCGCCTGTCAATCTTGGAACCGCTGAACGAATAGCCGTTCATGGTGAAAACTACACCCTGTACCTCGTCCGACTTGCCCTTGTACTTGAACCGCATATCCACTCCTTGTTTCTTCAGATTAGCGGCAAGAATGTTCCAGTTTCCACACCTTGAAACCTCCGATTTAAGGATGGAGTAAAGCCCGTACTTGGTCTTGTCCGGCTCTTTCAGGCGGTGCTGCTTCACCCGTTCCTTGCCGTTGGCAAAGTACAGGTTATATTTCTTCGTCAGTTCCTTGCAGATACGTGCGCTGCGTATCCGCTCGTTGCGGTCACTGATTGTCCTGCCATTATTGGCGATTCGGTTGAACGCTATATGCACATGCGGATGCTCCTTGTCGAAGTGGCGTACGATGAGAACCTGCGTGTCGGTTATCCCCATTTCCTTCAGGTATTCCAACGCCATTCCAGCCATCGCGCGGTCGGTCAGGCGGTGTTCGTCCTCCTTGTGAAAAGCCAACGAGATGTGTCCGACGGGCTTCATTACCCTCGGATTCATCTTTGATTGTGCCTCGAAGCTCATGGCTATCGTGTCCCTGTCCTCGGCAAACAGACCGTCACAGACAAGGATTTTAGCGTCCTTCCCTTTGTCAAGAATGTAGTTTACCACACCCTTGAAACTGCTTCCCTTTACGATTTTAGCTATCATATCTGACTGTCATAAGAGGATTAAATTCAGCACTTCTTCAATCCGTGCCACGAGTATGCGACACTCCATCCTCACCGTAACGAAACCCGCGGCGTTCGCCTTGTGCGCAAGCTGGTTCAGATTGTTCGCCATGCCGCAGAGCTGGCGGACATAGCCCGTATGTTCCGGCGTGAGCCGTTCCTTCACCTGCCCGTTCCTCATGCAACGGCGCAAGAATTCCCCGGTGGATATGCCCGCGTTCCGCACCTTGCCTTTCAGCGTGTAGTAGTCCGATGTCGCCATCTTCACAGTGAGGCGGTATTTCAGCTTGTCTGCCGCTCCTTTCTTGGGGCGGCCTCCCTTGTTTCTTCTGTCAAAAATCCGTTTCTGTTCCATTGATTTTTAATTGATTTCTACTGATTAGAATGTGATTACTGGTTAGACCAACGGGATATGGCTCTCCACGGAGTCTATGAGTGGGAACAGGCGGTTTCGGTATGCCCGAAACACAAACTTGCTCCCCTCAAAACTCCGTTGGACAGGTTCAGGGTAACTCTGAATTGCGCCCCGTCAATCCACTTCTTAATTCTCAGAGTTTACGCCATGCCTCGATGTCCTCCCCGTAGGTGGCAAGGTGCTGCCGGGCGATGTTCTCCACCAGTCCAGACACGCTCATCCGCCGCTCGCCGAACATGCGTACGATACGGTCGAGGGCATCGCGCGTACTGCGGCTGAGGAACACGGGCTTGCGGTCTTCGATGGTCGGAACGGTGAGAAAGGCTTCCTTGTATTCCTCCAACGATGCCCGGCGTTGCTTGCCGCTGATGCGGCGTACCACCTGCGGAGTTTCATCCGTCTGTTCCGGTACGGCTTCACTTAACTTTTCCTGTACAACCTCGCTTGCCTTTTCCGGCTGTTCCTTTGTGTCGGCAGGCTGGGGCTCGGGCTTCGGTGTTTCCATACTCGGCTTGTTGCCTAAAAAATCCTGCAATGTTGCATCCATACTCTGGCTGCTTACGTTCTTCTTCATACTTGTTTGAATTTAGTGTTTAACAATGTTGGTCGTTGTGCGCACATTTGACCGATTATCAGTTGCAAAGGAAATGGCTGTATTGCAGGCTGTCAAACGAATGGGCGGACTGTGGCAACAATGTTTGGTTTTGCACTTTACGCATTGTCGGAACGGTGCGTGCTGCATCGTTTTGCCATTGTGCGAGAAATGGCATTAGGATTTTTAAGGGCTTAATTGGAATGGTTGGAACAGATTTAAGGACATGGCTTGGCGTGAAACAGATGAAGCTCCTTTCAAGAAGTATAGGAATCCGAAGAACGCCACAGGCTACCACACCGACGCCAAATGCTGCCACGCAGGTGCAAAGCGGTTGGATTATGCCGGACTTCGCTTTTCTTTGCACCACGGACGCTTGGAACAGCCGTTACGTGTTCGGTGGATAACGCCACTCCCGACCACTTGCTGCCACAAGCTGCCACCTCATTGCAAATCCATTGTTTCAAGCGGACAACGGCTTTACTTTGCAGGCAAAAAGAAGAACAATTAGTAAATATAATGAGTATGGAAGTAGTAATCATTTCAAAAAGCAAGTATGAAGAAATGGTCGGCAAGCTCAACCGCCTGTCCGACCGGGTGAATGAAATCCTCCACAAAAGGGGGGGAAAACGGCTCAGCCGTTGGATGGACAACCAAGAAGTCTGCCAACAGTTGCGCATCAGTCCGCGAACTTTGCAGACGCTCCGCGACAACGGTACGCTGGCTTACTCGCAGATAGGGCACAAGATTTTCTACAAGCCGGAGGATGTGCAGCGCATCGTCCGGCTCGTGGAGGACAGACGTAAGGATGCAGCCTATCGTGGCTGTAGCATCTAATCAGACAACACAATGTACAACCACTAAATCCACTGTAAATTATGAACGACTTGATTCTTGCCGACCGTGAACTGGAGGTCGGCTTCATCGGAAAACTGGATGCCTTGTTTGATGGCATCGAAAGAATGGATGCGAGTCATAAGGCTTCGCCAAGTAACGAACAGTTCTTGACGGACAAGGAGGTGTCGGCATGGCTCAAGGTGAGCCGACGCACCTTGCAGGACTACCGCAATAATGGGATGGTGTCCTACTACCAGTTGGGCGGAAAAATCCTGTACAAGGAGTCTGACATCGAAAATCTGTTGATGAGCGGCTACAGGAACGCTTACCGCATGGAAACGTAAATCTGAATGTGCAAAAACAAAGAAAGCCGATGGCGACAAGTAAATTGTCCGCCCATCGGCTTTCTTTGTGTAATGTTATATCTTTTACTGCTAACACGTACACCGTGGACTGGTTACGGACAGCGAAAAGAACAAATTTACAGGTTTTTCACGACTTGCTGTGTACAGCCTTTCCATGATGAACTTTCGAAAAGCTATTGCCTCGCGGCTTCGCAACCTGAACGCTACGGCAATCACCATTTCAAGGCTGTACACGTCATAGCGAATCCTGCCGTCCTGCCTGACGTGCCGCACCGTTTCCTCTTCCGACAATTCATTGTTTTTGTAAATGGCAGCAATAGTCTTACGAATATAGCAGCCGAACACGTTGAACGCATCGCACATTTCTTGCTGCGTCATCCATACGGGAGCGGTCGGCATCGTGACCGCCCCGTTTTCAGTAATTGTGATTATTCCCCTGTCCATAATGTATGTTTTTAATGTTTTCCTTATCCTTGTTCCATTCCGGCATACGGAACTTGTTGCCTATGCGCTGTGTCAGTTTCTTCATGTCCTCGTCCACTTTCTGATGGGTCAGTCGGGCGTAGATTTGTGTGGTGTTCATGCTCTTGTGTCCCATCATTTGGCATACGGTTTCCAGCGGAACTCCCTGAGAGAGTGTAATCAGGGTGCCGAAATTATGTCTTGCCATATGGTAGGTAAGCCGATGTTCTATACCGCATACTTTGGCAAGTTTAGGCATGTTGTTGGTCATGGCTGAGCGGCAGGGCATATTGAAAAGTTTATCGCTTTTCCGTTCGCACTCGTATTTTTCCATGATATTCCGTGGAACATCAAGGAGAAGTATACTGCACTCGCTTTTTGTCTTTTGGCGTTTGAATTTTATCCAAAGATTTCCTTGTCCATCCCTACTTAAGTTGGAAACATCCAGATTGCACATATCCGCATATGCGATGCCAGTGAAGCTGCTAAAGACAAACAGGTCGCGGACAAAACACAGGAACTTTTCCCGGATAGGCGTGTTCATCAGCCTCTGCAACTCGTCCGTTGTCAGATGGCGGTGCTTCCTCAACGCCTTTTCAGGCGAGAACGAAGCAAACGGATTGTATTGGATTGTACCTTGTGCCATTGCCGTCCTTGTCATTGTTTTCAGCATGATGATGTGGTTTTCTATGGTCATGCCTGAAAATCCTTTTTCTACACGCAAGTAATGGTCGTACTTTTCGATGAAGGCATAATCCAATTGCTTGAGAGGGATGTCCTCAATGCCATAATGTTCACGGATAAAATTCTGAAGATTGCAATAAGATGTCTTATGACTTCTCAGAGTGCTTGGCGCACGGTTGATTCCCACACGTTTGGCAAAGTCTTCCATATACTCACGATACAGCTCCAACAGCTTCCGCTTGTGTTGCCCGATGCCGTTCACGGCGTTCTTGACAAGTTCTGCTGTGATATACCCCTGTTCGTCAAGAATTTCTTTATAATAACGGCGTATGTCCTCTTCAAGCCTGTCTATCTTGGCATTGGTTTCTTTGGCGGTGCGGCTTTTGCCTGTCAGACGGTATGCCTTGGCATCCCACAAGTCAGGTTGCACTTCCATTTTCGTGGAGAACTGTGCGACCTCGGTGTTGATGGAAATCCTGCCCATGAGCGGACACAAGCCGTTTTTCTTCACCTTTTGTCGGTTGATATAAAACAATACGGCGAAAGTATTGTAAGCGGTCTTTCTCTCCTGTCTCATGGTTTCATCCTTTTGGTACGTTTGATTTGGGGTGTTGAAATAACAACTTCCGCCATTTTATTGTCTGTCAACTCGAACTTGTTACCGATACGTTCTTGCAACCTGCCCATATCCTCGCTTACCTTGTCGTTGGTAAGATGCGCATAAATTTGTGTAGCCCTCCAGTCGCGATGTCCCATCAATTCACGCACTGTATCAAGCGGAACACCCTGAGAAAGAGTGATTACCGAGGCGTATGTATGGCGGGCAAGATGAAAGGTCACCCGGCGTTCGATTCCGCATATTGACGCTATCTTTTTCAGATTAATGTTCGTCTTGCTGCAACTGAGCATCGGGAAAAGCCTGCCATTTGGAGCTATGCCACGGTACTTGGCAATAAGTTCCAATGGCAAATCCAGCAATGGAATATGGAAAGGCGTTCCTGTCTTTCTACGCGCACTATGAATCCACCATATCCCGTCCTCCGCTTTCAAAAGGTTCTTTTGGGTGAGATTGCGTATGTCGCTGAAGGCGATGCCTGTGAACGCGGAAAAGAGAAACACGTCACGCACAAGATTGAGGTTCGGTTTCGGCAATGGAGTGTTCATCATCTGTTCCAGTTCCTTTTCTGAAAGGAACTTCGGAACAATCTGCGGATAATCAAACGTATAACCGTTAAAAGGGTCTTTACGCAAAAGTCCGTCATTGAGTGCCGACTTGATGACGCTGCGCAAACGTCCGATAATGTTGTTCACTGTTCCCAATGCCATTTTCAGGTCTGCACGGAGATAGAGGTCAAAAGAGGAAACGAAGGACGGAGTGAGAGCTTGAAATGGCATATCCTTAACATGATATTTCTGCCTAAGAAAATTTTTCAAGTGGTTCAATGCCACACCATACCGCTTATAAGTTTCCACTTTACGGTTTGTGCCGACTTTCTCGTAAAACCGTTCATTACATTTGCCATAAAACGATACAAGGGTTTCCTGCTCGGATGAGATGCCCTGAAAGGCATTTTTCACTTCCAACGCTGATACGGTTTCCTTTTTCGCCAACAAATCCTTGTAAGCGGAATGGATGTCCAGTGAAATCCTGTCAAGCTCCTTGTTGGTGGCTGCGGCTGGCTTGCTTTTGCCCACAGCCCTTCCAGACTTGACGTCCCATAGAGAGGGAATGACATACACCTTGGTGCTGAACTGTACCATTGACTTGCCGATACGGATTCGTCCCAAGATAGGTACCGTCCCATCGGCTCTTTCCTCGTTCTTCTTGAGGTAAAACGTTACTTTTAATTCTTCCATAAACAGCTCTATTTTTTGTTCGCAAAATTACAGTCAATAGAGCTAATCATCCGTTTGCAGAATGGTGCGGACAAGTGCAAGAAAATCCATTGAGAAACTATTTTAACCCATTATGGAAAGGAAAGCCTCACAAGCAGGCTAAACCGTTGTCCTACAACCTTGCTGAAAGGATTTTGGAGAGGCTTCTTTCGCTATAAACAGGTAATGCATTCGTAACGGAAAGTCTGCATAAATCCGCTGCATCTTGCTTTTTTGCCACTTGGCAGCAATAAGAAGAAAATGGAAGTTTACACGTGTGATTCAGTGAGTTACGTTATTTGTCGCAATCTTGCTTTTTTGATGCTCGATTTGGAAACCAGCGGGCTTCTATATTCTACAATGTTCTGCACTAATCAAAAGAACGCTTCTCTCATTTGCAAAAGTAGTGTTTTTATCCCTTATTACCAAAGTTATTCCTCTGAAAAATAGAGAAAATTTAGCGTTACGTATAAAGCACTTCCAAAACATTCTCTGCCAAAGCTGAATCATAAATACGTATGGCATTGTTTTCATCTGTGTTGTAACCAAGATAGTTAATATTGCCATACCATATCAGGGATTTGTCAATGATTGCAACGTCAATAGCCAATGTGTCATTAATCCTAATACTTGCTCCTATGCCTTTTAGCTTTTCCTCTTTTTCCAAATTACTTTTGATAAAAGCGACAACTTCCACACCCCGCGTCGATAGTTCTTTTAGCATCTCAAGTACGGAAGAGTGCTTGGCAAACCAAAGTTTTGTAGCGGAAATGACAACCGAACGCTTTGCCTGGTGTAAATCCTTGAAAAATTCACTTTGGTATGTATGTCCATTAAAAATAACGCTTTGACTTTCGTTGAACAAGTCTATTGGCGCGTTTGACTTAATCTGATAACCGACAGATGCATATCCTCTCAATCTACGCTTGTACATCACATCACACATCGGCACGCGAATGTCGATGTAATCGTAAATCTGAACTTCTTTCTTACCCGGATATTCCCGATGCAGCCGTCCGGAATATTGCGCGATGATACCTTTCCATGAGACAGGCAATGCCAAGAACAAGGTGTCCAACCGGGGATAGTCGAAACCCTCACCCACATATTTCCCGGTTGCTACTATAACAAGCGGTTCCGATAGTGGCATGTTTTGCAAGTATTCCATTTTCTGACGCTTCTCCTTTGCCGATTCAGAACCGACAAGAGTAACCACATGTTTACAGTGTGGTATTAACGCGTTTGCCAATGTTTTGACATGGGCGGTAAGGTTGGTCAGTACAATTGGTGAACGTCCTTCTTTCAGAGCCACGCATACATCCTCTATTATAAGTCCGTTCCTATTTTCATCTTCAGCCATTTTCTGAACCATCCGGGCATAAGTGGACTTATCATCCGTCAACTCCCTATAAGAAGTAAAGCGATGAACAAGCAGACGTGTGAATGTCTGGGATGCCATTTGAGCTTTTGCGTCTGCCGAATAACGGATTGGGCCGCATTGCATGAAGATGATAGGCTGATGTCCGTCCTTGCGGATTGAGGTGGCTGTCAATCCATAGACATAGCGAGCGTTGGCATACTTCAGTATCCGTTCAAAATTTACCGCTGACACATGATGGCATTCGTCCACAATCAACATTCCGTAATCCCGGACAAAAGGTTTTACCCCACTGTCTTCCAAGCAGGATTGCATCAAGGCTATGTCTATTTTTCCATGCAGTGAATTTCCATTGGAATCCAATGTTCCGAATGGCGAAAAGACTTTCCTACGACCACGTTTCTTAAGAAGGGCATCTTCCGTAAAGTCTATTTGCAGGAATTCTTCCAAGCGGGATTTCCATTGGGCCAGCAAGGCTTTTGTGTGTACAAGTATCAACGTGTTTACTTGCCGCTCAGCAATCAAACCGATCGCCGTAACCGTCTTGCCAAATGCGGTGGTGGCATTCAATACTCCGTTGTTATGGGCAGTCAAGTTGGTTATGGCCGCTTTCTGTTCTTCACGAAGCTTGCCTTTAAACTCTACAGTTATATTCTTCCCTTGGTAGGTCTTGTCTTCTATACGATAAGTTACTTGGTTATCTTCCAAAAGTGTAACGACCGCATCTTCACATCCACGAGGCATTGCAATGTAATCGTCTTCCATATCGGCACAAGAGATGATGCGAGGAATATTGTAAGTGGACAATCGCATACCTTGTCTGGCATAAAACTCCGGATTTTTGAATGACGCGGTTCGTTTTAGGTGGTTCACGACCTTTGCAGAAAATCCCTGTAAGGGGATATACAGCATATTGGAGCGTATGAGGACGGGATTGGCAGGGAAATCATTTTGAGTAATCTTTTGAGGCACAGGTGTCTCCCAAGGTTTCGACTCGCTGGTAGTAGACAACTCGCCCAATTCCGAAGCCGTTTCATGTTTTGCCAATATTGCGTCAACCGCCACTTCGGATATCCGTTTTATTTCAAGCAAATAATTCCATTGGTCTTCGTATGCCATGAAGTTTTCGTCCACAAACACGCTGTTCCCTTCCTTGCGGGCTTTGCCTTGCAGTGGCAACGCCACCAAATTGCCGAATCCTCCATCAGGCAACCTGTCCTGATTAGGAAAGAAACGGTCGTATGATTTGAAGTCCATCCTTCCGTATCTTTCTGTCGCTTCCGTCAATATCGTATTTCCAAGCCTTCGTGCCTTGGATGCAGGCAACGGCTGTTCAAAGAACATCCAAACATGTGCGCCGTTCCCGGAACGGGAGCGTTCAATGGAGCAAGGAACATTCCAATCCTTGCAGACCCCGACATACGCCAACACATCTTTCTTGTATCCATGTTCGCATGACTTGTCATCAAAATCCGCGCACAGGAAGTTACACGTATTGTCGGCAAGAATGGCATAGGCACCGATTACATCCTGCCCGTCCGAACTCTTCCCTTCAAGATGTCGATAGATATCCTCATACTCCAAGGGCTTGAAAGCCCTGTTGGGGCATTCCGTACATTTATATCTTTTCTTGTCACACAATTGCCTATCCCATTCGTTCCGACATACAGGCTGGTAGCCGGATTTTCCGCTTGTCCGGCTGTACCATCTCCGCGCGAATACATCCTCACGTCCTTTGAAGAGATTGCGGAACACATCCACTTTTTCTTCCAAAGACAAATGTCGCTTTATAATGGGTTGTGTCAAGTGAGTACCTTTGCTGTAGAGCAAAGACTGTAGTCTGTCTACCTCCTTATGAAGAAGCTCATTTTCCATAAGAAGTTTGTTGTATGCCGCCAACAGTTCTTGGTATGTAAGCTGTTTTCCCATATCATTCAAAGCAACGGTGTCATATATAAAGGTAGGTACACAATGCCATCTTCTGTTTTCACATCCTTGTCGTGAAGCACGTAGGGTGTGGATAACTGGGAGCCATACTTGGCTATGCACTTTCTCAATGAATTCAGTGTGTAACGTTGCCCGGACTTCACCTCTATGGGGGAAATATTATGCCTGCTGGTCGTTACAGGTTTGGCTATCAGGAAATCAATCTCCATGCGGTCATCTGCCGATGTCCGTGAACTGTTGCTGAAGAAATAAAGTTTGTGTCCTGCCGCACGAAGCATCTGCGCTACGATGTTCTCCACCAGCATACCTTCGTTCACTTCCAGCTTGTCAAACATCAGCTTCCGATAAAGGTCTGCACTTACTATTCCCCGCTCGTCGAAAGCATGGCTGATGAGCAGTCCGGTATCGCCCATGTAGCATTTCAGCGTGGTGCGTTCTTCATTCAGTTTCAGCCCGATACTAGGCTCCGTTGAGTTATAACAGCAGTTAATGATTTTGGCGTCACTTAACCAAAAGAAAGCCTGCGAATAGTCACGCATACGGGCTTCGCTCTGCAAGGCGGACAAAACAAACTTCTTTTCATGTTTCTGCAACTGTCCCGGTATTTCCTCAAAAATAGCGGCAACTTTGGTTTCCTGATTGTCTGCATATTTGTGAATGTCATTGCGATAAAGAGCCAATATGTTACGCTTCACCTCATCTACCTTTTCAAAATCCCGCGTTTCCACATATTTGGCGACAGCCTGCGGCATACCCCCGACAATCAAGTATTGCCGGAAATAATCCATTGCCCGGCGGTGGAAAGCCTCCATAGGAAGACGTTTGTCAAACCGCATCTGTATGTAAGGCATCAGCATCTCGTCTCCCATAGCCCACAAAAATTCCTCAAAGTCCATCGGAAACATTTCGATGGCGTGTTCTTCGGAAGGCAGCATAATGTCCTTGACATTCTTCTTAATCGAAATCAGTGAACCCGTCTCAATGTAATCATAACGTCGGTCCGCCACCAAATGCTTGATGGCTGCACGGGCACGAGGACAAAACTGTACTTCATCGAATATGACTAAAGAACGGGCTTCTTCGTCTTTCGTTTGACGTGGAGTAAGCTTCCGCCTGAAGTAAAGCTCCAAATTCATGAAAAGCATGTCGAGGTCATCCAAATAAAGGTTGAAAAACTCCATCACTTGCGGATTTACCTTACTGAAATCCACCAAAATGTAAGACGCATATTCCTTACGTGCGAATTCTTCCACGATATAGCTTTTTCCTATACGTCTGGCTCCTTCTATCAGAAGGGCGGTATCACCTTTATGGTTCTTCTTCCATTCCAACAGTTTATCGTATATCTTTCTTCTCATAATTCACGCATTCATCTTTATTTTTACATTGACATTTCACATATTCAAGGTTATTGCGCTTGCAAAAATACACTTTTTCTTGGATTGTAAAGAACTTTAGGATGTTTTTATTCCAATCTGTAGTTTGACATTGGTATATCGCCACATTGAAAAGCGAATACATTGTGCCACCGATTTACATCATCCAAACTTTACCCCCTCTAAATCTGCACCCCATTGCTGAAACCTCTATTTGATGTTTCGCTGTTGTAAACCAGTACGACAGTAAACCTGCACAACAGTACAACAGCAAATCAGCGTTCCATTGAAACTATGTTGTTTCCTGTCTGTATAGAATTGCTTTCTTGATTATCCGTTTTTGTTCATCATCGTTTTTGCAAACCATTGGTTCGATGCACTTATGAACAAGCGAGGAAGTGTTTGCCTAAAATTGCATTTCCCTATTGGTCTGAGGCGGATTTTGGCTGCAATTGGCACAGATTGGCATCGAAATGACGCTATGGTCTGCACTTTGGGAAAGTGAAAATCCAGCTTTCGTTCCCTGCGTTCTCAAATAAGGTTCGGACTTACAACCGACCTTATTCCCGTTCTTATTTTGGGCAGCATAGGCATCGGGAAACGATGCTTTGAGAGCCAGAATATCAGCACAAATTCCAATCCGTTTGCTGGCGGATTGTTGCTTTCACGAGAAAGCAGCAAGGTGTCCTTCGAGTTACCCGAAGGCTTTTCGGTTACTGCCGAAAAGTGGCAGCAGCAAGGTATGTTTTGAGTTACTCAAAACCTTGCGAGTTACTCTCGCAAGCCTTGCCGCCGAGTTGCCTCTCCGAAGTCGGGCAACCTGTTTCTGACCTGCTGCAATCGTGCCTTATTCCTTGTACTTGATGCCGTATTGTTTCATCTTGCCGTATAGTGTGGTGCGCCCGATGCCGAGCAGTTCAGCAGCCAGCGAGCGGTTGCCGTCCACCTGTTTCAGAGCACGGATTATCTGCCTCTTTTCCATTTCCACGTTCTTCAAGGACAAGGATGCTTCTCCCGACAGCAGAGGTTCTTCAAAATTCAGTTTGTCAGCCGTTATAACATCCCCGTCGGTGAACAGCACCGCCGAACGTACAGTTCCTTTCAGTTCTCTCACATTGCCGCTCCACGGATAGGCGAGCATCCTCTTCCTTGCCTCCGCGTCAAAGCCTTTCACCTGTTTGCCGAACTCCTTGTTGGCAAGTTCACGGAAGAACTCCGCAAGCGGCATGATGTCCTCACAGCACTCACGCAACGGCGGTATGTTCAACGTGTATTCCTTTATCCTGTGGAACAAGTCCTGACGGAAACGCTTTTCGGCGATTGCAGACTGCATATCCTCGTTGGTGGCGGCTATGATGCGCACGTCTGCTGCCTTTTCCTTGTTGCCGCCTATGGGTCTATACCGTTTGGTTTCCAATGCCCGGAGCATCATCTGTTGTACTTCGGCTGGCAGGTTGCCTATCTCGTCAAGGAACAGCGTACCTCCGTCGGCTTCCTCCCAATAACCTTTCTGTTTGGCATCCGCACCTGTAAACGCTCCTTTCTCATGTCCGAACAGTGCGGACGCAGCAAGCTCTTTCGACAGTAAGCCGCAGTCTACAGCGACAAAAGGCTTGCCTGCCCGTTTGCTCATTGTATGTATTTTCTCGGCAATGTGCTCCTTTCCCGTTCCGTTCTCGCCCAGCACCAACACGCTCATGTTGGTTGGTGCGACCAATTTTATCTTGTGGTCTATTTCACGAAAAGCCGCACTCTGCCGCTCGTGAATGGGCGTTTCGTGCCGTTCTGTCCTTTTCTGTAAGGTTTTCAGGAGAGGAAAGAGATTGTCTTCAATTAGCTTCTTCGGGATATAATCCTCCGCACCCGACTTCATCGACCGGACGGCGGTTGGCACTTCGTCATAGTCCGTCATGATGATGTAGGGATTGCGTTTCCCTTGTTTGCGAAGTTCATCCAACAGCAAGATGCCGTCACCGTCGTTCAGGCGCAGGTCGGCGAGCACAATATCGTCCTCGCACATCTTGGCGAACAGTTTGTGTGCCCCGTTGCAAGTGGACGCACTGACGGCTTGGAAACCTTTGCTTTTCAACAGCCTGCATACATAGCCGGAGAAAGTGAGGTTGTCTTCCACAACAATTATTCTTCCCATCGTTTCGCTTCCTTTCTTGCCAAGTCCACAATCATTTTACCTTGTGCCAATACAGCATTAACTGCATGTGTTATCTCTCCGTCCGTTGGACTATCGCTGTGAATTACGGCATATAATTCCTGCAACGGCTGTTCCGCTTTCATCAGCATCCATGAACTTCTGAGGTGGTGTACCCAGCCATCCAATGCCTCCATGTTTTTCTCTTTCGCCGCGTTCTGCACTTCATCCATTTCTTTCTCCGTTTCCGTTACCAACCGTTCCAATGTATGTCGCCTGTCGCCAAAGGTGAGTAAAGCCGAGAAGTCGAGCAGTTGTCTATGCTCTTTATTGGCATATTGGCTTACTACATTCAGTAGTTCGGCAATGGAGAACGGTTTACCGAGCATGGCGGTGAACCCTGCCGATTTCAGTTCTTCCTCCGTGATGAACCCTGCCGCCGTTACAACCACAATTGGAATCGTGCGTGAGTTGCCGATGTCGGATGTGCGTAAGAGTTCCAGCACTTCGTAACCATTCATGTCAGGCATCTTCAAATCGGTTATTAGGATGTCATAATCCTTTCCGCGCATTTTATCCGTCAATTCTTCTACCGTCAGGCAAGTATCACAACTTATGCCGTTCTGTACAAGCATATCCCGTATCATGCTGAGCGTCACAAGGTCATTGTCTATCACCATTACGCTGTAATTTGAAATAATGTCTTGCACCTGTTCTTTCTTCCCGTCAGATTCTGTTTCTTCGGTTTTCGGCAATGGAAGAACAACGGTGAACTTGCTGCCTTTATCCTTTACGCTTTCCACCGATATACGTCCGTTCATCAGTTCCACAAGCTGTTTCACGATGGGAAGTCCCAACCCGAAGCCGTCCTGCGTGGCGGCATTGCCCAGCCGCTCGAAAGGCTTGAATATCCGTTCCTTTTGTTCTTCGCTGATGCCCGTACCCGTATCCTCCACCGTCAGCGTAAAAACACCGCCCTTGTATCTGGTTGCCAGAGCAATAGTGCCGTTGTCCGTGAATTTGATGGCATTGGAAAGCAGGTTGCCGCCTATGCTCAAAATACGGTTCTTGTCGCCGTCCACTACTTCATTCGCATAGTTACAAACGGTCAAGGTCAAATGCTTTGACTTTGCTTGCATGGTAAACTCCGTTTCAAGAGTATCCGCTATCAGGTTTAGCCTGAATGGTTTGGATAGGATTGTCACTTTCCTGCTGTCCAACCTGAAATAGTCCAAGAGGCTGTTCAGCATGGATGCCATGCGTCCTGCCGAAGTCTTTATTGTTTCCGCATGGCGCACTCGGCTATCCTTGTTGTCATCGTTCAGCAAAAGTTCGGCGTTGCCGCTGATGGCGGTCAAAGGTGTACGCAGTTCATGGCTTACGTTCTGTATGAGGTTGCGCCGCAAGCGTAGAAGTTCCTCGTTCTTGGCGTTGCTCTCCTGCAATTTGCCGATAAGCTTTTCACGCTTTTTCTTTTCGTCCGCGTTGCGTTTCAGTTCCCTATGGATGGTGAGATAGGACAGGAACAGCAGGATGATGGCTGCCGATATGGTAGCGGTGAACAGCCTGACGGATAGGCTTTGCGCCTCCGCCATCTTCCGCTCTTTCTGTATGAACGCCCCCAATGCCTGCCTGTCAAGGTCGCTGACAAGACGGTTCAGTTGGGTGTTCAATGTCCGGTTACGTATGCGAAGGCTGTCGGTGTAGGCATCCATCTCCGTCGCCTGTTTCCGTTGCAGGGCAATCAAGCTGTCGCCAAACTCGTGCAACTCTTGGGCTGAGGGAAGTACTTGTACGGTCTTTTTGCCGCCGAAGAAACCTGCGATGCCCTTTTTCTTCTGCTGTACGGTGCGCAGACTGGTCGCACGTTTCGCCACTTCGGGCAGGTGGTTCACCAAAATACTGTCGGCTTCTTCCTGCCGTTCAAATACCGACATGATATGCCGCAGATGTTCCTCCTTGCTTGCCAGTAGAGAGCGAAGAGTGTCTATCTGCGCTGGATACACATATGCTGCACAATGGAACTTCAATGCTTGTAACAGACTATCTGTACACAGACGTTGGATACGGTAATGACTACAGTCTGTTCTGTTCCAATCAATGACACTCTCTCCCAACATGGTAAGCCGAGTGATATATCGATGGACATTGTGAATATCACGTATAGCTTGCTGTACTTCGCTGTTTTGTAAATCAATTTCTGATATTCGATGTCGTTCACGTACCAGAATTGATGCCATAAAGCCGATAAGTACAATTAAGATAAAATATCCTACTAACACTTTATTCCGTAAATTCATTTAAGAATCTATTATTTGAAAGGATGCCTGCTTTATAAAAACAGACATCCTATTGATTTCTATGCCGCTTTTTACAGTTTCCAACCTGAAATTTGTTCCTGAATATTCCATAGTTGGGCATACAACCCTTCGGCCTGCATCAATGTTTCATGCGTACCTTTTTCCTTTATCTGTCCGTTATCCAACACGATAATTTGGTCTGCCCCCTTAATGGTTTTAAGTCTATGCGCAATGGCAATGACAGTATGCCCTTTGATGAGTGCATCTATGGCTTTCTGTACTTCCACTTCATTTTCGGGGTCAAGTGAGGCGGTCGCTTCATCAAGCAGGATGATTTGTGCGTCTTTCAGCATGGCACGGGCTATGGATATGCGTTGCTTTTCTCCGCCCGAAAGGGTACACCCTCCTTCGCCTACCAAGGTGTCATATCCTTTGGGCAACCGCATGATGAAATCATGGCAACAGGCTTTTTTAGCTGCGGCTATAATTTCTTCTTCCGTCGCGTCAGTTTTACCAAAGCGGATATTATTGCGTATGGTGTCCTGAAACAGATAGACATCCTGAAATACCATAGAGATGTGGCTCATCAGACTTTCTGGATTTATCTCATTCATCGGAACACCATTGAAAAAGATACATCCTTTCTGTGGGTCGTAGAAACGGGCGCAAAGCTTCATCACCGTACTTTTCCCGCTTCCCGAAGGTCCGACAAGAGCCGTCAAGGAGTTTTTCGGGAGCGTAATGTTTATATCATGCAACACTTCCTTGTCTTGATAGGCAAACGATACGTGTTCAAACCGGATATCGCCTGCTGCCGGGGATTGCCGTTCTCCTTTCATCTCCGGCTCGTTCATCAAGGAAAGGATGCGTCCACCGGCAATGGAAAAATAGCGGAACTCGGTAAAGTTTGTTAGTGCGGAAGTCAGCGGGTCGAACACACGAGAACCGACTACAAGGAATAGCACGAATACAAGGATTGAAAGTTGCCCTCCCAACAGAAGGTAAGTTCCACATAGCACCATCATTGTCAGCCCGGCACGTACTAAAGTGATGCTCAACAAGACGAATGGGCCTAACAAGGCCTCCTGACGGATGCAAGCACGGCGAAGTTCCGCAAAAGCATCGCGCAACCTAACAAAGCGGTCACCTATCAGATTGTACGCTTTCATTACACGAATACCCTGTAAGTATTCTTCCAACCGATTTCCAGCATTTATTTTTGCTTGAATTTGCCTGCCGCTTAACTTCCGCTGTGCCTTTGTGCTTGCCCACAGGACGAGCAAGGCAAGCGGCAAGGCGGCAAACATACTGACCGCCATCCTCCAATCTATCCATACAAGCGAAGCAAAAGCCAGTACGGGCATGACTATGGCACCCATAAGTTGGGGCAGGTGGTGCGAAATTCCGGTTTCTGCCATCATGAAGTCCGTAACAAGCATAGACGACAAATCACCCGGATCACGTTTCGACAAAAAGCCCAACGATAGTTTCCGCAAGTGCTCCGCCAGCGACAAACGCCCGGAAGCACTCATTTCGTATGCTCCTCTAAAATTGGCTCGGTAGGATGCCCGTTCTGCCAAAGCCATGACCAGCATATAAACAGCCATAATGCCGAATATCCACCACAGGCGGGTCGTGTCAAGCGGCTGTCCGCTCCCGTCAAATGCACTGAAAATGATACGTATCGCTTCTATAGAAAGACAAAACGGTACTATATTCACTAAGTTGGCAAGCATGGTGTAACCCACCGGCTTGTAAAGTCTTTCCGTGTGACCTATTGTAATATTCTTTATTGCATTCATATCTTATTTTATTTATATGCTATAATATGTATTTCTTCCTTTTTACGGATTGTTCTGATGGATGAAAATCCGACTTCATGCAACCGTTCTTCCAATTCTGCCGGAGTATAGACAACCATACCATCTATCCGTTCCGTCCACATTTTTCCAAGTTCGGGGTCGCTCGCTTCCAGACTAATAAGGAAACAACCTCCTTCTCGGAGAACACGCGCCACTTCAGACAACGCTATGTTTACAGGCGACCAGAAATAGACCGTTTCAAAAGCCGTGATAGCATTAAAGAATCCATTCTCATAAGGTAATGAACAAACATTCCCTTGTTGTATGAAACATCTTTTATTCAAGTCTTTTTCGTTGTACTTTTGAGCGAATGAAACACTTTCTTCTGACAGGTCTATGCCGTAGATATTTCCTTTCGGACATAAATTCAATAAACGTTTCAAATTCGCACCACCGCCACAGCCTATATCAAGAACATTCCAATTCGGCTGCCATTCCACTTGCTTCATGCCACGATTAGCTAAAGATGCATGAAAACAATTCATTCCTCGCAAAATCATCCGTCCCCAAAATCCTTGCGGACAACTTGTGTTTTGCAAGACCTTGTTTAAGAAATTCTTCTTTCTCATATTGCTTTTAGTTTTTGTTCAATGTCCAATGGTATGCGCTCGTATAGGCATCCCACATATTTTTATATACACCCTCCGTCACGGACAGCTGTTCATGCTTTCCGCATTGCACAATGCGTCCTTCTTTCATGACGACAATCTGATGTGCGGAGATGATGGAAGAAAGGCGATGGGCAATCACAATGACCGTTTTATCCTTTATCAGTGACTGCAAAGCCATCTGCATTTTATGCTCGTTTTCAGGGTCAGCGAAGGCAGTGGCTTCGTCCAACACCAGTATCGGAGCATTCTTCAATATGGCACGAGCTACACATATCCGTTGGGCTTCACCGCCGGACAGGAATACACCTTTATCGCCTATCCTTGTTTCGTAGCCTTGCGGCAAACGCTCTATGAAATCGTGGCATTGGGCAGCTTTCGCAGCGGCTATTACCTTTTCTTTTGTAGCATCTGGAGAACCTACGGCAATGTTCTCATATAATGTGTCGTAAAAAAGGAAATTGTCTTGAAATACAAATGAAACCATGTCCATCAGTTTTGCCGTATCTATCTGACGAATGTCAATACCTCCTATACAAATTTCCCCTTGCTCCACATCCCAGAACCGGGGTATTAGGTTGGCAACCGTTGATTTTCCGCTTCCTGAAGGACCGACAAGGGCGGTTATCTTTCCTTGTGGAGCTTTGAAGCTGACATCACGCAAGGCTTCCGTTCGTATTCCCTGTTCCGTGTTTTCGTAGAAGAATGATACATGACGGAACTCTACATCGTAAGCAGCAGGCACTTGCGGATGTCCCGGCTCCGGCACAGGTTTCTTTTCCAGTATGCGGTCAATGCGGTTTACTCCTTCGTTGATGTCGCGCGTATTCCCTCCTAAAAAAGTCAGTTTGTAAACGGGCGAAGCCATACCCGGTCCCATGATGATAAAAAACAGCCACACCACAGCCAATGAGAGTGATTGCGGACTGGCTTGCAACAGCAGAATACCCATAGGAAGAATAAACGTAACCATCGAATTAAGCAAGACGGTAAATGCTATCATACCGTTCTGATATGTGTCACAGCATTTCAAGGCGAATGTCTTGTATGCCTGAATCTCGGCATTGAACTGACGGAACGAACGGACGCTTTGCCCGAATATCTTGACGACGGGCATTCCCCGTACATACTGCACGGCGGACGCGCTCATCTTTTCCTGCGCATCGTAATAGATGGCCATAAACTCCCTTGCCCTTTTTCCCATGAAATTGGAAAATTGCAGGAATAAGCTAAGCACCACAACGGCCAGGCACACGACTGTCAGCCACACATCCAGCGAGAAAAAGATGACCAGCATTACCACTACCGTTGCCATTACATTGACCAAATCCGGAATGGTATGGGCGATGAAGCCCTCTATTTTCTCGATATTCTGGTCCATTGTTTTCTTGATGGCTCCCGTAGAGGTATTGTTCAAATATCCCAAAGGCAGTTTGCCGATATGTTCAGACAGACGGACACGCAACCCATACAAGATACGGAATGCAGCCACATGTGAGGACATCAGGGCGGCATAGAGCAATATCAATCCGCCAACAAGCCCTCCAAATGCAATCCATCCCCAACGCATCATGTCCGTTCCGTCCAAAGCGGAAAGATTGGAGCCATTCGACAGCAACTCTTTCAAAATTTCATAAACTGCCCAATAAGGCACAAGCATACACACCGCGCTGCCAGCCGACAGCAGACCTGCTAATATAAGCAGACCTTTCCTTTGTCCCGCTATCTCGAACAGACGGGACAAACCTTTTTTCTTTTTTGACTTTTCCATTGTTATTACGCTATTTTGATGTGATTTTATATCCGAGCAATGAACTGAATTTGTAGCAGAGCTAAGGGATGCGCCCCAATATCTGCCCGAAGAAGAATCCCCAGCGTGAACGGAAGAACTTCATATAGTTAGCCTGTTCAATGAGCTTTAAAGACGGTTCCCATTGTTCCACCACATACCCGTTGCTTATGCCGGAACGGATTTGAGCCTCGTGTTTGCGGAGCGAATCGGGCTTCACACCATGTCGGCTCATTATCGTGCCGCACACGTCAAACCACAATTCACCTCCCCCGAAACGGTTTGCCACGTGATGCAGGAAGGATTTTACTTGCTTCTCGTAGAAGTACATCAGTACCCCCTCCACGATGAAGATAAATTCTGCTTCGGGGTGCTTCCGGCGCAGGTCATCCATCCAGTCGGTCTCCAACAAAGACGCTTCAATATAGACATTGTCCGGCTGTTCGGGTATCAATTCCCGGCGTAGAGCAATGACCTCAGGCAAATCCAAATCATAAAAGACTGCTTTCTGACTTCCGATACGCTGGAAACGGGTATCCAGTCCACATCCCACATTGACCACGACCGGATGCGAATGTGCTTTAATAAATCGGCGCACAGCGCAGTCAAAATACCATCCACGCACCACGCATCCCACTTCGCTCAACTTTGCCCCGTCGAACTGGGAATAATCGTATTCCAAACTGTCCGCCAGCCATTCCGCAGCCTTGTCATATAGAATGGGATTATTCCGGCGACTTTCTTTGGCTCTCATGTATAGCGGAATAAGCAATGTTTCCGCTACAATACTCTTAAACTCGTATTTCTGTCTCATATTTTTGGAGTGTTTAATAGTGAACGACATTCAGAATTGTTCATAAAAAAGGAGGAAACCTCCGTGAAGATTTCCTCCTTACCAACCGTTCTGATGCGGTTGAATGTTCGTATGTACGTTGTCTGTATCTCATATCTTGATAATAGCCCTCCAACCTTGGATTTCAAACAGAATATAATCGTGCAAAATAGCCTCCATCTCTTGCCGGGGTACGGAATGCATCAATAGCTCCTCGAACATCGTGAACATCCATACCGTATGCAAATGAATGATAAAATCGGACACAGCCGTATTGATTTCGGGATGTTTCCGCTGCATGGACGCGAACCACGCCTTAACCAATTCCGTGGAACGGTCGGTATAATTCTCACGGAAGCGTTCCAATGAAGAACCTTGCGCACGGAACAACAGTATTTCCATTAGCGAACGGTGTTTGTCTATAAGCGAAACATATTCGTCAATGCAGGATTTCAGGTATTTTTCCGACCGCATCATCATAATATCTTCGCCCCGTATGCCGTGGTGTTCTTGCAGCATGGCTTCCAAAGCGCACAAAACAGGACGGACCACTTCACGGAATAATTCATCTTTGCTTGTGAAGTAGTTATAGATATTCCCAACACCAACACTCGACAATTCCGCTATTTCGCGCATGGAAGTCTTGGAATAGCCTTTCTTCTCGAATTGCTGTCTGGCAATCGTCAATATCCGACCCCTTATGTCCTCTTTCAGCACTTGCATTTATAACGAACAATGTCTGTTTTTAATTTTTTGCAAAGGTATAAGGCTTGAAATTGTCGTGCAATACCTATTTTTAGGGATTTTGCGTCTTCCAAAACATGGGGAGCGAACCGTTTCGGTATGCCCGAAACACAAACCTGCTCCCCATCAAAACTTCTCCTTGATGGGTTGGCTTTTATGTTTCTTCAAATCAATCCTATTCCATAAAATAAAGTCTTACTTCATTCTACATCAAGCTCAGGTTTATTAGCAGGCTTATTTGAACCTGATGAACGCCACAGGCTACCACACCGATGCCAAATGCTGCCACGCAGGTGCGAAGCGGTTGGATTGTGCCGGACTTCGCTTTCCTTTGCATCACGGACGCTTGGAACAGCCGTCACGGGGTCGGCGGATAACGCCACTCCCTGCCACAAGCTGCCACGATTGTGCCAACCCATCGTTTGATGCGTAATGCCCATTTACTTTGTGTCCAAAACCGAGTATCAACATTAAAAACAGTATCGACAATGGAAGTATTGATTTTTCAGAAAGAGGCGTTTGAGGAAATGGCGGCGAAGTTCAGCCGCTTCTCCGACCGTGTGAACGAACTCCTTGCCAAACAAGGCGGCAAGTCATTAAACCGCTGGATGGACAACCAAGAGGTCTGCCGACAGTTGAACATCAGTCCGCGCACCTTACAGACGCTGCGTGATAACGGCACGCTGGCCTATTCGCAGATAAACCACAAGGTGTTTTACCGACCGGAGGATGTGTCGCGCATTGTCAAGCCCGTTGAACGTAAGCTGGCAGACAAAGCCGTTTGATTATTATTGTACCACTAAATCCAATGTAACAATGAGTGAAATGATTACCAAGAACCATGCGCTTATCGCTGAGTTCGGCGACAGCCTTGACCGTCTGTTGGACGGCATCGAGAACTTCATGGCAAACAGCCGTCCGACATTAGGCGGTGAACGCTTCCTGACGGACAGGGAGGTGTCTGCACGGCTGAAAGTGAGCCGACGCACCTTGCAGGACTACCGCAACAACGGCATAATCGCCTATTACCAGTTGGGCGGCAAGATTCTGTACAAGGAATCGGACATAGAACGGATGCTTGCCGCCAATTATCGGGAGGCGTTCAGATAGGCTGACGGAAATCCCCTGTAAAACGGTGTTACCCTCAAACGGCGTAAGAGATAGCCTTACACGCCGTTTGAGGGTATCTCATACGCCGTCTGAGGTCTGCTCAATTTCCCGTTCTCTTTCCACGTGACGGGGAGAGCGAAAAGAAAAGGTTGACGGGCTGTCTGTTGTTCATGGTCAGCCTGCCCATGATAAACCGTCTGAAAGCCATGCTTTCCCGACCTCTTAACTTGAAGGAAACGGCTATCACCATTTCAAGGCTGTAAACATCGTAGTTTAACGTGAGTTCGATATAAAATCAAAAAATAGAAAGTTGTCTGTCATTGACAAAATTTATGTCAATAGCAGGCTTCTTTTCAAAAAAGCAGTATGCTGCGATAGCCGACAAAGAGTTGGCTATAAAGTTATTGAATGAACGATGTCTGGAGTGCTCTATCTGTGCAATGTTCTTCAATTCGTCATTGACCGTTTCGATCAGGGCTCTTTTTCTGAGCAAGATCTTGTCGGCAATACTCATCAATGAGTTCTTCATATTGTTCTTGACCTTGGTGACAAGTTGTATGCCATTAAGAAAAAGATTCTCGAACAGGGCCTGACCAATATATCCTTTGTCTGCACATAGTTTTCCTTTAATGTTCTTCAGGAACTTGCCCTGCTTCAAAGGCTCCCGGTCATCCACGTTTCCGGGAGTAAACATGAAATTGAGAATTTCCCCTTTGTCATTGATTATCAGATGTAACTTGAATCCGAAGAACCATCCCATTGAACATTTTCCACGCTCGGCAAGTCCTTCAAATGTCTTATGAATAAGGATTCTTTGGTTACGGCATACACGTAAGGGAGTGGAGTCCACAAAACTGATGCCGGTACAGGTTCCCAGCAGTACTTTTTTGATAAAGATGGTCAGGGGAAGTAGTACTTCCTTTTCCAATTCTACAAAACGGTTATAGGAAACTTGGCGCGGAAAAAGGTGTTTCAGATGTTTACAGACATACTCCTTGTAGTAATGCTTGAAACAGCGAAAACCACCGGAGTGAAACAGGATAAGAATAACCATAATCTCAGCATCACTCATACGGTTGGGTTTATTGCGATGCTTGGTCTTCTTATCATCAATCATATATTTTTCCTGTTGAAATGTAAATTCCTTGCAAAAATCATCGGCCATACAATAAATCTCTGTAACTTTAGACTCTGGAAACATAGTGATAATCGTTTAAATGTTATAATTGTTCACTATAAATTTAATACTTTTATCGCTATGTTCCTAATTTTCAGTGAAATATTTATTTGCTTATATCGAACTCACGTTAGTTTATCCCGTTGTCCTGTTTGATGTACCGCTTCGTTTCGCTTTCCAACAATTCGCCATTCTTGTATATGGCATGGACAGCCTTGCGGATGTAGCAGCCGAACACATTGAACGCATCGGACATTTCCTGCTGCGTCATCCAGACGGGAGCGGTCGGCATGGCAACCGCCCCGTTTTCTGTGATTGTGATTATTCCTCTTTCCATACTCATCTGTCATTGTTTTTCGTCAATCCGTTGGCTTTCCTGACCTGCATCAGCCTGTCCATGTCCTCCGATATCTTGTCGTCTGTCACCTTTGCATATGCCTGCGTGGTTCGGATATTGGTGTGTCCCATCATCTTGCTGATGCTTTCTATCGGTATCCCGGCGGACATCAGCAGGGTTCCGAACGTGTGGCGGCTTTGATGGTAGCTGAGCGAGCCTTTCACTCCCGCCAGCACTCCGATTTCATGGATGGCATACCAAATCATGTCGCGGTTGGGCATCGGGAACACGGGCTTGGTGTCATCCTCAGTGTTATAAAGGTCGAGTATCTGTTCCGCCACCGGATGCAGGGGGATGAACGACTCCACGCCCGTCTTCTTGCGCAGGATGCGGATGTACCGCCTGCCATCAACCGTCCTGCCGATATGGCGCGGGTAAAGTTCCTGCACGTCCACATACGAGAGTGCGGTGAATGCCGAGAAAATGAACGTCCTGTGCACCAGCTCCTGCCACTTGTTCGTCATGGGATGCTCCATGATGTACATCAACTGGCTACGGCTGATATGCCTGAGTTGCGGTGCGTCCTTCTTTTCGTAAGGCACGTCCGCCGTAGGGTTGAAGCGGAGTAGCCCCTTGTCCACCGCGATGTAGAGCAACCTGTTGAGCCACGTCATGCAGTGGTTCACATGGGAGGCTCTGCATCCTTTCTCCTTTACATATTGTTTAAAGCCGTAGCCGAAGTCCTCCGTGACGTCTTCAAGGGCAATGTCCTTCATTTTCAAGGATAACAGGTATTCCCGCAGGTAAGCCTGCGTGCTCTTGGACTGGCGGTAGCTGGAAGTGGAGTTGATTTCCTTCGAGCGCACCCTCAACCGTTCCCGTTCCTCCTCCCCGATTTGCAGCAGGGTCGTGGGTGCGGCGCTCACCTTGGTAATTTCGTTCTTCAACAGTTCCGCACTGACTACCCCGTCCCTTCTCAGCAGGTCGTCATACGCCTGCCCGATACGTTTCCGAAGTTCGTCCAGCCTGTTGTTAGTGCGTTGTTCTTTTGTCTCGCCCGTCTTGGCGTTCCAGTCCTCCGCTTTGCAGTAGATACCCGTTGAAAAAGCGTTCTGTCTGCCGTCAATGGAAATACGGCACTGGATGGCGGTGGTTCCGTCCGCCTTGACCTTGTTGCGGTTGATGTAGTACAATATGTTAAATGTGCTGCGCATAATTGTAATTTTTTAGTGGGTTAAAGAATAAGTTTCATGTCCTTGGTCGCCTCGATGTACCTGTCCATATCGTCGAACAGTTTTTTCGGAGTGACACGTAGGCTCGGCAAACAACGCCTTTCCGCTTTACAGCGGTAGGTTTTCGCTTACCT
>ENA-ORRI01000028-ORRI01000028.1-human-gut-metagenome-genome-assembly--contig:-NODE-28-length-86869-cov-8.14302_pt1 | contig 86869 bp, 77 predicted proteins | sample MGYA00242172_ERZ509128 | MGnify/ENA primary metagenome ERZ509128 (study PRJEB26280, sample SAMEA2338623) | human gut metagenome | biome: human gut; feature: human-associated habitat; material: faeces... | reverse complement strand
GTTGCCAAGCCTCTGTGTCCCTTATATAAAAACATTATAAAGCCTTTAGATAGAGCTCGTTATCCCGAACTGAGGTATTCAATAAAAATTAGTATTTTTTGATATTGTTTTAAATCCTATAAAATTGAAAATCAACTATTATATACGTCCCTATTAAGTACTTATTTCTCTACCATTTAAATTCAGAACAGATATCGGGCATGCGAAACACAATAAAAAGCAAAGGAGAACGTTATCTAAAAAAGTTAGAATATGAAAAAAATAGGTAAATATAAAATGAAAGAAGACTTAGTATCAGTCATCATGCCTACTTATAATGCCGGCAAATTTCTTGCTGACAGCATTCAATGTATACTGAGACAAACATACGATAATTTGGAGCTTATTATAACTGACGATGCATCTACTGATGAAGATACCATTAAGATTCTGAAGGAATTTGCCCAAGCAGACAAGAGAGTAAAAATAGAACTACTCTCAGAAAACCATGGACCGGGATATGCCCGAAACGCATGTATCAAAAGAGCAGAAGGAAGATACATCGCATTCTGTGATTGCGACGACAGATGGATTCCTGAGAAACTGGAAATCCAAATCAATTACATGTCAGAAAAGAAGTGCGCTCTCTGCTGTGCAACTTATCTTATATGCAATTCTAACTATGAGACCACAGGTATCAATATTCCGCCACGCCGCATCACGTATAAAATGATAAAACGTGACAATAAAATCGGATGTCTCACAGCTATCTATGATACAAAAGCTTTGGGGAAGAAATACTATATGCCTACTATCCGCAAAAGACAGGATTGGGCTTTGTTTATTCAGATTCTTCAACAATGCAAAATATGCTACGCTTATACCAAAAAGCCTCTAGCCTACTATTGTGTAAGAAAGAATTCTGTTTCCAGGAAAAAGATGCAACTCATTCAATACAACGTAGCTGTATACGAAACCATTCTGAAATTCAGCACACTGAAAGCATACTTATACTTCTTTCTGCTGTTTCTACCAAGCTATGGTTGCAAAATTCTAAAAAGAAAACTAGACTCTAGACAATATATGAGCACTCTAAACGTTTTATAATAAAACAAAATAGAACGAAATGAACAGAGTACAACGAAATAAGTCTACGAACATTCCATTCGAAATAGAATTAAATGATAACGTAGCTGACGAACGTTTCATTGCTGATGGCATGACAGAATTTGAAAGAAATGTAAAACGGGCGGGAGACTTTCTATTAGCTATCTTTGGCTTAATAGTTTTCTCACCTCTATTTGTTGTGTGCTATTTTCTCGTAAAAAGAGAAGATAATGGACCTGCTATCTTTAAACAAGAGAGAATTGGCCGATTCGGCAAACCTTTCTACATATATAAATTCAGAAGTATGAAAGTGGATGCAGAAAAAGATGGTCCTCAACTCTTCCAACATGAACGAGAAACTCGCATGACACGCATTGGAGCTTTTCTAAGAAGACATCATCTAGATGAACTGCCACAATTGTGGAACGTAGCCAAGGGCGACATGTCGTTTATTGGTCCACGTCCAGAACGCAAATTTTATATCGACCAGATTATGGTACATGATCCTCGGTATCGTTTTCTTTACCAAATTCGTCCAGGAGTGACTTCTTATGCCACCCTATATAACGGATATACGGATACAATGCCGAAGATGTTGAGAAGACTGAGTCTTGACCTCTACTACCTGGAACACAGATCCTGGTGGTTTGATGCTAAGATTCTGTTCAAAACTATGATGAACATCCTGTTTGGCAAAATATTCTAATGATTAACTACTGATGCAATAAAGGGGTGAATACTTTTAATACAATGTATTCACCCCTTTATTGCATCTTCTTCCTAACCAAATCCTTATCTAACTGTTGGGAAGGTTCATGCCCAGCATCGCATTTCGCACTTCTCGGTTAGGATAGCCTAACATATAGCTGCTACCAACCACCTTCTTGATGGTAAGGTAACCGGATTGATAAAGGAAGAGCTTTGGATCATTCATATTGACATCACTCATTTCCAAATAGTCAGAATCTATCAAACAATTATCCAGTTTAGGAATCTCGTTGATGAATTTACGCAAGACCTTGAGCAACATTTCGTTGGAACCTGAAGCTATCCAATAAGAATTTAGACGCAGATTAGCCAAGGCATTACATACACTAAAAGGATTGTAAACACCAATGAGACTACGAGAAAAATGATAGCCATCATAGAAAGAACTCATTGTATCCATAAGTTCATTCGGCATGACAGCAAAACAATCTGCCATTCTTAACAGCGGTTCTGAGAAATTACACATAACTTCATCTTTGGTGAAACCGCATATCGCAGCGTACTCATTACGAAAACTGATATTGACTAACGTATTAAGCATACCAAACATACTGATTTGGGTAAACTTGGTAATGCCAGTAATAAAGACGCACTTGATGCAGTAACCATAATCCTTTAACCCAGTAAAGAAGTTACGATATATCTCACGACACGCATCATGATGAACGGTTTCATAGGTATGCAGCAAAGGAACATCATACTCATCTACTATAATGGCTATCTGTACTCCCGCCTGTTCGTATGCTCTCTGAATGATACCATTTAAACGATTACCTAAAGACTGCTCATCCGGATTTCTGCCATATATCTTCTCGTATGAAGACAATACATTGTTCAAATATTCTGTAAGCGTCTGTGCAGAAGAACCACCCAAACTCATACTGAAATAGATTACAGGACGTTTTACCCACTCCGTTTCAAGTTCCATCATTTTGAGACCTTCAAAGAGTTCCTTTCTACCCTCATAATAACACTTAAGGGTAGAGCACAAAAGAGACTTACCGAAACGGCGTGGACGGCTCAGGTAATTGTATTTAGTACCATTAGCCAGTTTCCAAACCATATCAGTCTTATCGGCATAGATATAATGATCTCTACGCATCTCTTCAAAATCCTGTATGCCTAAAGGCAATTTTCTATTCTGTTGCATCATCTTGCCTCTTTTTTCTGCAAATATACGCCTTTTATATGAAACAGCCAAACTTTTTCTTCTATTCTTAATTACCGCAGCCATATAGTGATTAGAGCACTCAAATGATACCACCATGTTAGCGTGGTTACAGGTATCGCTGTTATTCGCTTCGTAAGCCAGTGGATTACGGGGCGTAAGTCCCTGACTTTCACATCGTAAGTCCCTGACTTTTGCATCGTAAGTCTTTGATTTCCGTCTCGGAAGCAACCGACTTCTGGGTGACAGGGTGACAGAGGTGACAGGGAATTCTGAAGATTTACTCTCGCGCGGGCAGGCAGGAACTTTCGGCCTGATTTTTCCTGCCTGCCCGCGTGCGAGGCGAAATGTTGAAAAACTCGTGTCACCCTGTCACCGTGTCACCGTGAACACAGAGCTGAGAATGCGCTGTATAGCTCTCTTGCTATGGGCATAATCTCTCCTGTCTCCGCCTCCGTTGGCTTTCGGAAGTAGAGATCCGTACATTACTGTTTTTGTCGCGACGCCTCTAAAGTAGGTAATAAGGTACTAATCTGTGTCACACGGTGCAAAGATAGTAAAAATAAAATAAATGAGAGTTCCCATTGTGGGAACTCGTAAACGACAATTATTGATTTTTAGATTCTTTTAAACGATAAAAGGCTGAAAAATATATCCAATTCTCGAAAGTTGCAGAAGAAATTGGTGCGAACTGTATGGTTGAAACAGGCCAAAGGGCTCAGTTGGGTAATTTCAACCGTACAAATCGAAAGATTTTAGACATCGAACGCTGTGAAAGGGAAAAAGACGGTTTCGTGACAGTTTTTCCATTTCACAGCTTTTTATTTGGCATTATTTATATAAAAAACTATTTTCCCGTACAAATAGAAAAGACTCCGCAAAAGGGTTTTAAAACTTTTTTTAAGTTGATGGTCATTTTGTTGCCATTTTATTTTTTTGTTTCATTTTTTTTTAGTACCTTTGCAAACGTTATCCTGAATACAATCTTTTTACCTTAAAGAAAACTAATACCTATTGAATGTAGAGCAGTTGTCTGAGAAGATAGCTGCTCTTGTCTTTTTTATAGCTCCCCATATAATAAATACCGCAAAACATCCGTTTTTATTTATAGAAACAAGTCTTATCACTTGTATAAATCATCACAGAAGAAACAATGGAAACAGAAGTTAAGAAGATTCCTTATCTCGACCTGAAGGCTATCAATGAGCCTTACGAGAAGGAGATAAAGGATGCTATCAACAAGGTGGTCAACAGCGGATGGTATCTGCAAGGTGAAGCCGTAAAAAGGTTTGAGAAATCGTATGCACAGTTTATCGGTACTGAATACTGCATCAGCTGCGCTAACGGGACGGATGCGCTCAAGCTGATGCTGATGGGCGAACTGGCTATCGGAAAGTTGCAGAAAGGTGATGAAGTGATCGTGCCTGCCAACACTTATTTCGCTACCGTACTTGCCATCAGCAGCGTAGGACTGACTCCTGTATTGGTGGATGCCAATATCGATACATTACAGATAGATGACCAACTGATTGAAGGCCGAATCACACCGAAGACCAAAGCCATCATGATTGTTCATCTCTATGGCAAACTGGCATGGACTCCGAAGATTGCTGAAATCTGCAAGAAGCATCATCTCTTGCTTTTCGAAGACAATGCGCAGGGATTCGGATGCTCCACTACTCTAGCTGATTCTTCTGAAAAACCATCGAAAAGAAGATATACCGGAAATCTTTCGGATGCTGCCGCCCACAGTTTTTATCCTAGCAAGAATCTGGGAGCATTGGGAGATGCAGGAGCTGTAACTACCAATAACAGGGAATTGGCGGAAGTCATCATGTCACTACACGAATATGGAAAGATAGAAGACGGCATCTTCAGATACCAGGGCGTCAACTCGCGCATGGATGAGATTCAGGCTGCGGTACTGAATGTGAAACTGCAATATCCTGAGAACGAACAGAAAGCGAGACACAGACAGGTACAGCTATACCTGGAACATCTGGATGACGATATCAAGGACAGATGCATCGCTGCGAAACTCATCTCTCCTGCTCATGAAAATGTTTTCCACGTCTTCCCTTTCCTTACCCCGAAGCGAGACCAACTGAAAGCTTTCCTGGCTGAGAATGGGGTCGGCACAAAGATTCATTACTTCCGCCCACCCTATCTGCAGCCATGCTATCCGGAAATGAATCATCTGGAATTTCCGGTAGCCAAGAGAATAGCTGACGAAGAACTGAGTCTGCCTTGCAACTCATCGCTCAACGATGAAGATATCATCAGAGTAAGCAAACTCATCAACCAGTTCTTGGTTTACAGGTACTGCACTTTGGCACCGATAGAAAGGCCGAAGACATCCCAGAAACCGGCATTGCCGTTACGGTAGAAACGCATAAAGTAGATATCCGTTGTACCCAACTCATAGAAGAACGTAATACTCTTGATACGCTTACGTTTATTGTGCGGAATATCATACTTAAAACGTTCACCCAAGGCGATATTAGGACGGACTCTGGTAGAGAACGGATAGTAGCCGCTTTCATACTTGGTAGGCTGCTTTGTCCAGAAATCATGTCCGAACACCGTATTGAAATACAGGCTGCACTCCAGCGGTTCAAACCACCAGCCCTTACCGATATTACGACGCCAAGGAATGAAATTTTCCTTGAGCGTCATGGTAAACTTCTCGTCGTCAGAACTGAACTTCGGGATGTAGCCAAACAAGAGCTGCGTTTCCCACTGGCGGCGCTTACCATATTCCCATCCGATACCCAGCGAAATGATACCCATATTGCCACAGGTCTGAATAATACCACTAGTAGGTATCAGCAAATCCCAATGCTTACGGTAGCGCATAATGCGGCGGTCATATCGGGTCAGTTTGCCATCCGCCAACACCAGAGTATCATGAACGATACTATCCTTCAGTTCCAACTCCTCACTTTTCCCGGTAACCTCATCGGCAGCATGAACCTGTACAGAACCAGCAGCAAGCAAAGCTCCCAGAATGAATATATGCTTAAAACTCAATAACTTCATAACGATAATCTGTTGGAGTAATGGTGAATATATAGTACTGATGCTTAGCGGCATTAGCCACCTGATAATAGATGATGCCATCGCCATAAATGTCATTTTGCTCGGTATGATGACCATGACCGTAAAGACAGCACATCAAACCTGGGAACTGATGCGTATAAAAATTGAAGACCTTAGCTACATTATTATTAAACTGCTCTGAATAAGGGGCAGCATGCATACAGACAATGGTACGCGAAAAGTCATCTGCATCAGCCTTAACCTGCTCTTCCATGAAATCGAAATTAGGTACAGGGCGGGAATAGTCAAACTCTATGGCATTGGTATTGAGACAGACAAACTTTACCTTACCGGCGATGAAACTGAAATCCGGATTACCAAAGATTTTCTGATAAGACTGGTTACCAGTTCCCAAACAGTCATGATTACCCAGCAGAGCCACGAAAGGTATCTTCAACTTCTGAAGATGGTCACGGGTCCACTGAAACTCACGGGTAGCACCAAAGTCGGTAAGGTCTCCACAATGAATCACGAAATCGAGGGAATCACTGCGGCGATTGATATCATTAACCTCACTCTTCAAATCATCCAACCACTGGTGTGAATCGCTGATCATAGCAAACCGGATTGTATCTTTCGACTTTACTGCAGCCTCAATCTTCTGAATATTGGTAACATTCAGATTTCTATCGCCATCGATTTGCACATCATACGGATGAACATCGAAGACGGTATCGCAGGATGCCACCATACAGAGACAACAGGCAGCCAGGATATAGGAAATAATTTTATGCATTCTTGTCTTATTATCTTTAAAAACTCTTTTTTATAACTCTTAAATACTACTTTTTCTTCTTTTTCAACCTTGCATAGAAACCTTGCAACCTGCCTGGCTGGCAACCGGCATCGAGCAGTTTCTTCAAATCACGATAGGCTTCGTCTTTTCTTCCAAGCAGAATCAGGATGTCTACATGATTGAAAGCAAAATCCTCATTACCGGCATCCAACTCCATCGCCTTGGCGTAATCAAACTCTGCCAGCTCAAGCATACCCCTCTCCTTCTCCATGCCACCTCTTGCAGCATAAGCCATCGCACTGTCAGGATACTGCTCTATCAGACTGTTAATGCCATCGTAAGCCTCGGTATAATGCTTATCTTTCTCATTGAGCAAAGCCAGACCGAGTTGCGCCTGGAAGTTGCCAGGAACAAGTACCAGAAGATTCTGATAATCTAGACGTGCAAAGTTATAACGGAGCAACTTCTCATTGACAAAGGCACGATAGAACAAACCGGCGATATTGGTATTGTTCAGAAAGAGTACCTTATCAAGATCATCCTTGGCATATTGCCACTGCTCCAGCTGGATATTCCAAGCAGCCTTTTTCAGTCGCAGATCGATACTGTCGGGATGATATGCAAGCACTTCTGTAGCCTTGGAGAGTGAATCGCGCAAGGCTTTATTCTGAGCAGCACGTGCCTTGTCGGCATCTACGTTCTGCGCAGATACAGACAAAGAAACCATCGATGCCAATAATAATGTATAAAAACTTTTCATGGTGCAAAGTTAAGAAGACTTTCGCAAACTGCCAAATAAAAAACTATAAAACTTATTTGACTTTACAAAAAGAACTAAATTTCAGAAAGACAGGACAATCAACAAGAAAAGCCTTAAGAGAAAGAAACACTCCTCTTAAGGCTTTTATCAAGAAAGCATCTGGATAGAAAATTCACCCAGCGCCGAAAAATCCATTTACAGATTAAGCATTCTTAATCCAGTTAACGATCCATGCGCCAACCTCAGTTGTGCCATACTGAGCACCACCCTCAACCTGAATTTCAGGTGTGCGGACATTGGCATCGAGAGAAGCATCTACTGCCTTGCGGATCAAGGCGCCCTCCTCGTTCAAGCCGAAGTGCTCTAACAACATAGCTGCAGAAAGAATCTGAGCTACTGGGTTAGCCAGGTTCTTGCCAGCTGCCTGTGGCCATGAACCATGAACAGGCTCGAACAATGGTGTGTGCTCACCGAGAGAGCTAGATGGCTGCAAGCCCATAGAACCGGTGATGCAAGAAGTCTCATCGGTCAGGATATCGCCGAAGGTATTCTCTGTAACGATAACATCGAAGAATGTAGGCTCAGTCAATACGCGCATAGAAGCGTTGTCGATGAACATATAGTCGGTGTTTACCTCAGGATACTGTGGCTCCATCTCCTTGGCAATCTGACGCCAGAGACGAGAAGATGCCAATACGTTTGCCTTATCTACTACTGTCAAGTGCTTGTTGCGCTTCATGGCAAACTCGAAAGCTACCTTCAGAATGCGCTCAATCTCAGGACGGGTATAGATATCTGTATCGTATGCCTTATCGTTATCCTGATACTTCTCACCGAAGTACATACCGCCAGTCAACTCGCGGATAACTACGAAGTCAGCACCCTTCAGGAGTTCATCCTTCAATGGTGACTTGTGGAGCAGGCAATCGAATGTAGCCACTGGTCGAACATTGGCGAAGAGGCCCAACTTCTTACGCATAGCGAGCAAACCCTGCTCAGGACGAACCTTGGCTGTAGGGTTGTTGTCGAAACGTGGGTCACCAACGGCTGCGAAGAGCACAGCATCAGCATCCATACAAGTTTTGAAGGTCTCCTCTGGGAATGGATCACCTACCTCGTCGATAGCGTGAGCGCCACAGATAGCCTCGTTGTAAGTAAACTCGTGGTTGAACTTCTCTGCAATGGCCTGCATAACTGCTACGCCCTGCTTCATAATCTCTGGTCCGATACCATCACCGGCGAGAACTGCAATGTTTAATTTCATCTTATCTGATTTTTTAATTGTTTATTTTTTGAATGATTAAAGCTTTTGCCCTTACAGGGCGCATTGCTAAATGCTATCTTATACCCAGGGTGTATCCTGGGCTAGGAGCTTCTGCCCCTTCAGGGCGTGCTGCTGAATAGAAACCTTCGGAGATATTTTCGTAATCTTCGGAGATAATTCTGTAATCTTCGGAGATAATTTCGTAATCTTCGGAGATATTTTCATAATCTTCGGAGATATTATTCCATATCAAGATTTCGAGGCGAAACAGCCTGATCGTCGCTCTTATCTGCCTCATACATATTAATCATCTTCAGCGTTGCCTTGATAGCAGCTTCTGTCTGGTCAGCATCCAAGCCTCGGGTGCGCCAGATACGGTCACCTTCACGCCAGGTAATGACGGTCTGAACGAGGGCATCTGTACGACCACCAGGTGGGATGGTTACCTGATAGTTGTCGAGCTTAGGGAAGGTCTTGCCGAGCTTCACCTTGTAGATATTGCGGAGGGCTTTCACGAAAGCATCATACTGACCATCACCGGAGCTCTGGTCTTCATACTCTTTACCCTCTATTTCTACCTTCACGCTGGCTATAGGCTTCAAACCGTATGAGGTTGATACCATGTAACTTACCAGTTTCACCTTATCCTCTGGAGCTCCATGCTTCAACACATCACTCACGATGTATGGCAGGTCGTCCTGGGTTACCAGTTCCTTACGGTCACCGAGTTCTGTGATTCGCTTGGTCACCGCCTTGGTCTGCTCAGGCGTCAGTTCCAATCCCAGTTCATTGAGGTTCTGCACGATATTCGCCTTGCCAGAGTTCTTACCCAACGCATACTCACGATGTCTGCCGAAACGCTCAGGTACCAGGTCGTTGCAATAAAGCTTGTCCTTGTTGTCACCATCGGCATGCACACCAGCTACCTGGGTAAAGACGTTGTCTCCTACAACCGGAGTATTCGGAGCCACGGCAATGCCACTATATCCTTCAACCAATCGGGAAATATCGTTCAGACGGTCTTCCTTAATATTGGTCTTTGCCTCGAACATGTCTTTCAGAATCACCTGAACACTTGCCAATGGTGCATTGCCACAACGCTCACCCAGACCATTCACAGTAACATGGAGACCCTTGGCGCCGCTCAATACGGCAGCCAGCGAGTTGCTCACAGCCAGATCGTAATCGTTATGGGCATGGAAGTCGAAGTGAGAATTCGGATAACGGCGCACCATCTGGCGCATATACTCCACACACTGCAATGGGTTCAGAATACCCAACGTATCAGGAAGAAGGAAGCGCTTGATTGGCAATTTTACCAACTCATCCATCATCATGAAGAGATAGTCACGACTGTCACGCATACCGCTCGACCAGTCCTCCAAGTAGAGATTCACGGTGAATCCCTTGCTCAAAGCATAGTCGATGGTCTGCTTGATATGAGCGAGATGCTCCTCAGGCGACATCTTGAGTTGCTGGGTGCAGTGCTTGTAGCTGCCCTTAGCCAAGAGGTTGATGACATGGCCGCCGCATTCAGCAATCCAATCCACACTCTTGTTGTTATCCACGAATCCCAATACCTCAACGGAATCCAGTTTACCTATAGTCTTAGCATAACGGCAAATTCGAGCGACAGCATCCTTTTCACCTTCTGACACACGCGCTGAAGCCACCTCAATGCGATCTACATTGATGTCGTGCAACAGCATTCTTGCTATCATCAACTTCTCGTGAGGAAGGAAACTGACACCATTGGTCTGCTCGCCGTCGCGCAGCGTGCAGTCCATGATTTCAATCTCCTTGATGCGGGAATTATCTCTCTTTGCGTTAACGTTCATCTTATTATTAATGTTTAGTGTTAAATGTTAAGTGTTAAATGAGACATACGCCCTATCAACCTGCGTCTTATCCTACAAGTTAACATTTAACACTTAACATTCAACATTACCTATTTATTCTTCTCTTCCCAAGCCTCAACCTTGTCGCGGTTCTGAACGAGGAAGTCTACATCGTCCAAACCATTCTCCAAACAGTGTTTCTTGTAGCCGTTGATTTCGAAGTGCTCGCTCTTGCCGGTAGCAAGATTGGTCACGGTCTGGTTAGGAAGATCTACCTTCACCTCTGTCTTGTGATCCTTGTCGATGCTCTCGAAGAGTTCCTTCAGGAATTCCTCGCTTACTACTACTGGCAATACGAGGTTGTTCAACTCGTTGTTCTTGTGGATATCAGCAAAGAAAGAGCTGATGACTACACGAAAGCCTGCACCTGCGATAGCCCAGGCAGCGTGCTCACGGGAAGAACCGGAGCCGAAGTTCTTGCCAGCTACGAGGATGACACCACTGTAAGATGGGTCGTTCATCACGAAGTCTGGCTTTGGAGTTCCGTCGGCATTGTAGCGCCAGTCGCGGAAGAGGTTGTCGCCCATGCCCTCTTTATCGATGGCCTTGAGGAAACGGGCTGGGATGATCTGGTCTGTATCTACATTCTCCAAAGGAAGAGGAATGCAGCTTGATGTAATTACATTGAATTTCTGTTTCATTTCAATTTAACATTTAACATTGAACACTTAACATTACATAAACTCTCTTGGGTCTGTAATCTTACCTGTAATAGCGGCAGCAGCTGCTACGTATGGACTGGCAAGGATGGTGCGGGAACCTGGTCCCTGACGACCCTCGAAGTTACGGTTGGATGTACTTACAGAGTACTTGCCTGCAGGAATCTTATCATCGTTCATTGCCAGGCAGGCAGAGCATCCAGGCTGACGGATTTCGAAGCCGGCAGCCTCAACAATCTTATCAATTCCCTCTTCACGTATTTGTTTATCAACCAACCATGAACCTGGTACAAGCCAAGCAGTTACGCCATCAGCCTTCTTCTTTCCTTTAACAAGAGAAGCGAAAGCACGGAAGTCTTCAATACGACCATTGGTACATGCGCCCAAGAATACATAATCGATAGGATGACCCTCGAGTTTCTCGCCTGGCTGGAAGCCCATGTAGTTGAGGCTCTTCTTGAAACCAGCCTGCTCTTCCTCAGGAATCTCATCGAGAGTTGGGATATTCCCGGTAATGCCGATACCCATACCTGGGTTGGTACCGTAGGTGATACGTGGTTCGATATCCTTTGCCTCGAAAGTCAACTCTTTGTCGAAGACAGCATCATCGCCACTCTTCAAGGTCTTCCAGTAAGCCACAGCCTTGTCCCACTCTTCACCCTTAGGTGCATATTCACGACCCTTGATGTACTCGAATGTTGTCTCATCAGGAGCTACGAAACCACCACGGGCACCCATCTCGATAGAGAGGTTACAGAGGGTGAGACGACCTTCCATAGACATATCCTTCACTACATCGCCACTGTACTCAACGAAGTAACCGGTAGCACCTGAAGTAGTGAGCTGGCTCATCAGATAGAGAGCAACGTCCTTGGCAGTAACGCCCTTGCTGAGCTTACCGTTAATGCTGATACGCATAGACTTTGGCTTACTCTGGAGAATACATTGTGAAGCCATCACCATCTCGACCTCAGAAGTACCGATACCGAAAGCTACAGCACCCATGGCACCATGGGTAGAAGTATGAGAGTCACCGCAGACGATGGTCATACCAGGAAGAGAAAGCCCCTTCTCTGGACCTACTACGTGGATGATACCATTATCCTTTGTGTTCATGGCAAAGTGAGTAACACCGAAATCAGCGGTATTCTTTGCCAAGGTATCTACCTGCTTCTTTGAGATAGGATCCTCGATTGGTTTATCCTGATCGTGAGTAGGAGTATTGTGGTCAGGCATACAGAAAATCTGGTCTGGACGGAACATCTTGAGTCCGCGTGCTCGCATACCAGCGAATGCCTGAGGTGATGTTACTTCGTGACAATAGAGACGGTCGATGTAAAGCTGTGTAGGACCGTCCGGAACAATCTGGACAACGTGTTTGTCCCAAATCTTGTCGAATAATGTATTCATTATGTTATTGATTAATTATTATTTATTATTGATTAATTACAAGGCGAGAACATTCTAGCTGCAGAACTTTTAAGCTACTGAACTTTTATCTTACCTTGAACTTGTTGATACAATCGATGTAAGCCTCAACAGAAGCTGTAACGATGTCGGTATCTGCACCGAAGCCATAATATACATGACCATCGTATTCTACCTGCATGTGAACCTTGCCCACATCATCAGAGCCCTTGTCGATAGCCTGGATGGTGAACTCCTTGAGGTTCATCTCCTTGGTGATGACCTTCTTGAGAGCATTGATAGCAGCATCTACCGGACCGTTACCAGATGATGCAGCCTCAAACTTCTGACCTGCAATATCAAGACCGATACTTGCCACGCTCTTCACGCCCTTACCTGTAGTAACCTGCAACCAGTCGAGCTGAACACCATGCTTATCAGCAGAATCTGCACCGGCAAGCACCAAAACATCCTCATCGGTAACTTCCTTCTTCTTATCAGCCAGTTGGAGGAACTTCTTGTAAATCTTGTCGAGCTTCTCCTCATCATTAATCTCTACACCATTGACATGGAGACGGTACTTCAATGCAGCACGACCAGAACGGGCTGTCAATACGATAGCATTGTCATCCAATCCCACATCCTTAGGATCAATGATTTCGTAAGTCTGGACATTCTTCAAGACACCATCCTGATGGATACCGGAAGAATGAGCAAACGCATTGCGACCCACGATAGCCTTGTTCGGCTGGACAGGCATATTCATCAGGCTGCTCACCATGCGTGAGGTAGGAATAATCTTGGTGGTATTGATGTTGGTATCAATATTGATATGCTTGTGACACTTCAGAATCATGGCAATCTCTTCGAGCGAAGTATTACCTGCACGCTCACCGATACCATTGATGGTAACCTCAACCTGGCGTGCACCATTCAAAACACCCTGCAGGGTATTGGCAGTAGCCATACCGAGGTCGTTATGACAGTGGGTAGAAAGGCGTGCCTTGTCAATGCCATCAACATGCTCCATGAGATACTTGATTTTGTCACCATATTCATCAGGCAGACAATAACCTGTAGTATCAGGAATGTTCACTACAGTAGCACCCGCCTTGACAACAGCCTCTACGACACGAGCCAGATACTCATTATCGGTACGGCCTGCATCCTCAGCATAGAACTCTACGTCCTCAACATACTTTTTAGCATACTTGACAGCAGCTACAGCACGTTCGATGATTTCCTCGCGGGTAGAATTGAACTTATACTTGATATGACTGTCGCTGGTACCGATACCGGTATGGATTCTCTTATGCTTGGCATACTGCAAAGCCTCAGCAGCACAATCAATATCTTTTTCTACGGCACGGGTAAGTGCACAAATAGTAGGCCAGGTTACAGCCTTAGAGATTTCTACCACTGAATTGAAGTCGCCCGGACTTGATATTGGAAATCCAGCCTCAATTACATCCACGCCCAACTGCTCCAGTTGCTTTGCCACCTGAATCTTCTCAACTGTGTTCAACTGACATCCCGGAACCTGTTCGCCATCGCGAAGGGTCGTATCGAAAATGTATAATCTGTCACTCATATCTTTAAAATTTTAAATTTACACCTTTTTATATATATAAGAGCTACACATTCAGAACGCACTACGTTTATTAGCAATCCGTGCAGAAGCATCAGATAAAGTAAAAAGCCTTTCCCCACTCCATAGACGGAAGTGTAGAAAGGCTTTTAATATCTTAAGCGATGAACTATACGCACACCTTATCACTTCCGCCCACAAACTGCAGTCGAAGTCGAATAATAATGCTTGTAATGTTCAACAATGTTGTTCTCATATCTATCTTATTATGTTATATTCTTAAATTCGCATGCAAAGGTAACACTTTTATTTGATACTAGCAAACAATTTATAACTTTTTTAATAGAAATGATAACAAATTCCTATAATCTTATGGATTTTTTACCCAAAAACGTTAATCCTGTGCAAGAATTTGGCGAAAAAGCCAGTTTTTGAGTGAAAAAATTGACAAACTCTAACCTTAGAAAGGCAGATTCTCTGCAGGCGGCGGTGGTAGCGGACTACCATCCTGCCCTCCGCCATTCATTCTAGAGCCTACAATCTCACCACCTTCTTCGACAGGTGCTGCTGCAGCATCCTGCGGATCCTGGAATCGGGTAAATTCTCCACGGAAGTTCAGGAGAACATCTCCAACAGAGCCCTTACGGTGCTTGGCAATGATAATCTGTGCCATACCATGAAGGTCATTACCCTTTTCATCCTGATAGATGTGATAATATTCCGGGCGGTGAACGAAAAGCACCATATCGGCATCCTGCTCGATGGCACCGGATTCACGGAGGTCACTCAACTGAGGTCGCTTTCCTTCCAAACCCTCACGGTTCTCTACATTACGGGAGAGCTGCGAAAGAGCAAGCACAGGAATATTCAGCTCTTTGGCAATACCTTTGAGCGAACGGGAGATGGTAGATACCTCCTCCTGACGGCTACCAAACTTCATACCATTGGCATTCATCAGCTGGAGATAGTCGATCATCAACAGTTTAACACCCTTTTCCCTTACCAGTCGGCGCGCCTTGGTACGGAGTTCGAAAACAGAAAGACCAGGCGTATCATCAATATAAATAGGTGCACCTGTCAGTTTTCTCAGTTTTTTATCCAACCGTTCCCATTCTGGCTGTTCCAATTGTCCGTTCAGTATTTTCTTACCCGAAATCTCGCAAACATTCGAGATGAGTCGGTTCACCAACTGAACGTTATTCATTTCCAGAGAAAAGAATCCGATAGGCACATCATAATCTACCGCCACATTCTTGGCAATACTCAATGCAAAGGAAGTCTTACCCATGGCAGGACGACCGGCGATTATCACAAGGTCGGACGGTTGCCAACCTGATGTTATATCATCCAATCCACGATAACCCGTAGGAATACCGGTAAGACCACCCGAGTTCTGAGCGGCGCGCTGCAAGATGGCAACGGCCTCCTTTACAACCGGCTCAATCTGTGTATAATCCTGCTTCATATTGTTCTGCGAAAGCTGGAAGAGTTCACCTTCAGCTTTCTGCATCAGTTCATCCACATCCACACCTTCTTCATACGCCATCGTCTCGATGTCGCCGGCATAATGAATCAGCTGGCGCTGCATATATTTCTGCGCCAGGATACGGGCATGCGACTCTACATGGGCAGCCGAAGCCATGCCTGCAGAAATATCCATGAGATATTGTGCTCCTCCCACCTTATCCAGTTCGCCAGTCTTGGCTAACTGATCGGCAAGAGTCATGATATCCACAGGCCGTTCCTCCATGTTCATCACCTGGATAGCCTGAAATATTCTCTTATGACGCGGGTCATAAAAAGTATCCGGCTTGAGCAACTCCGACACCACCGAAAAGGCATCAGAATCTATCATCAAGGCACCCAGTACCGCCTGCTCCACATTCACAGCCTGCGGTTGCAAATGGGCGTAGGTTGGATCTATCTGTACCTTATTCTTATTTTTATTATTCTCCGCCATCTTTATTGTTTTTTCCTTTCCTCGAAAACTTTTTTTGTTATAAATTCCAATTCTATAGGCGCAATACCGCGATCATCGAGCCAATCTCCCATCTCGAGCAGGCCGAATGCATCTATATCTTCCTTAGGGGAAAAAGCTGCATGACCAGATGCTTCATCCAAAAATCTGATAGCTGCAGTTCCTCCCTTTTTCACGAGAACGCAGAGTCCATAATAGAAAAATTTCATAGACTCCCATCTGTGGTCTTGTGGCTTGGAAACTTTGCTCACCATCGCAGATAACATTTTCATGAACATGCGTTGCTTATCATCCTTATCCATACCTGTCATGTCTGAATTCAAAATTTCCCTGATCTCATTATCATCACTATTTTGCAGATAAGGTTCTATTAAAGCCATTGCATGGTCAATGTTTTTATCGCCTTCCGATTCTGAAAAGAGCAAAGAGAAAGCCAGTCTGCATTCAACCTGTTCTTCCTTAGGATACTGTTCATCCATCTGGAAAGCCCATTCCAAAGCCTCTTTATAATGATGGAATTTCAATAAGAGATCGGTCTTTTTCAGCTTGAGCTTAAACAGCTTACTCTCATCTGATTCTTCTTTAATCAAGCAATTCAATGATATTAAAGCCGCCGGATCTTTTATCTCTTCTTCTATTTCTAATTTCAACTCCGTGGCAGCCTTATAAGTTGGGCTTGTTTTCTTAATCACATAGAGATGTTCAAGCGCCTCATCATATTTTTCCTCCGATTTGTATGCCAATGCAAGCATCATATGCTCTTCGTCGGTATATTTTTCCAGATTACGCAAAATCTTGCTAACAAAGGCATAGTCACCTCTTTTAGCAGAGAAACGGGCCAGCGACAGGCGATACTTGTCATATTCCGGTTTAGCAAACAGTCCCGTAGTAAAGAAAGGAATTTCCTTCTGCACTTCGAAAGGATTATCAAATGCCTTCCTCATCGGAGAGAGAGTATAGAATCGGTAGAGGTCCTGCACATAGCGATGACGAACCCTGATTGCACGTTTCTTCTTTTCCTCTTCAGAGAGATTCTCTTCATGTTCCATTACCGAATCAAGCAGTGTGACATTTTCTGAATCCTTTGCTTCTGTAGAATCATTCTCATCCTCTACTGGCTCTTCGGTATTCTGCTCTTTTTCCTCCTCATCTTCTTCGTCATAAAAAACAGGACCAGACACCATATTTTCCGGGGCAATATCCAATGATTTAATAAATTCTTTAGATGTATTATTCAATGAAAGAATGATGCTATACAGATCGGTATCACACATAGAGACACCTTTCAACAGATTGTTGATGAAATTGCGATGCTGTTTCATCGTAGCCCGAACATTCTTGAGCGTAGAATTACGGACATAGAAAGGAACAAACCAATTATAGAGTGAATGGAAATGACCGAAGCTCTTCTGGTTGGCAAACTGATGATAATAGACATCAACTCCTATATCTTCTGAATTCAACATATAGTCGAAGGCTCCCTTAAGGGCATCATCAGGATTCTCCCCATCTGCTGAGAAGCAATTAAGTCCCAATTCACCCGTTTGGTCTATCTTTTCGGCCAAATCCTGAGTAAAAGAAGTGAACATGGTCTTCACCACGGAATGTATCATCTCCTTGCTATCCTTTTTACTGGTAAGACATAGACGCATCTGGCGTTGGAGATCAACACAGGCTGCCAAAAATTCATCATCCATGATCAAGCCAGCAGCAGAATCCCAATATTTCTGTTTTTCACCCGAATTGGTTATTGCACAGAAAACGAAACCCACCAAAGCTCGCTGGCGAACACTGCAAGTACTGTCGTCAGACTTGATTAAGCGCATCAAGACTGCAAGTCTAGGGGCCTCCATGAATACAGAGCATGACAATGAAACAGCCGAAACAATCATATTGATGGTGTATGGATCTACCAAATCGGAAGCGATGATATCAAGAATATTCTTGACAAAATCATCATTCCAATCATCAGTTGTCAAAATATAAGAAAACACCATATTGCGATAGGCATTAAGCTGCTCTTGTATCTTTTGTCTTTCCTCGTCTATCTGTTCTTCAGACAAGTCTACCCTCAAATTTAGCATAGCTTCATCTGTAGCAAATTTCTCAAAGGTTTCCTGTACCTCATCAAAACTTGTCAGATTCTGAGCTCTTTTGCAAAGTGCAACAAATGTAGACTCATTAGCCAAAATCCATTCGTGGCGCATTTTACTATAGAGCTTGTCTATATCCATATCCAAATCTGAAGCAAGATCATAAAGTTCCCGATGTTTAAGTTTGCCATCTATATAATCATGATATAAAGCATCATATCTTTGTTCTATTTCCGCTATTCCAGGCAGACATGGCTCCAAACCCACTTCCTGGTCAATTATCTTGCGAATTGCCTCTATTCTGGATATCGTAGTGACATTTTCATGCGAAAACTTTGTCCAGCTAAAATCTTCTCTTTTCATAAGCCGCTTATTTTTGTGCTACAGCCAGGTCACGACGTCTTGGCTCCATAGCGTGTTCATATTTAAGTTTTGGAAGATTACTGATGGTTTTAGCATCGGCACCCGTATATTTTGTGATGATTCTTGCATAATGCTGTACCCCACGACTGTTTATGCTATCAACAGCAATATTATACGCCTTGATAAACTTGGCAACTTGGTCTTTACGGCGCGGCTCTGAAAGTATTTTCTTGCGGAAAGCAACAACACCCAACTGCAAGTTCTTATCTCTGCTGTCAAAGAGTTTTACATGCTGTTCAAGTCGGGCTTTGGTAGCTTGAGGTTCTGGCAGCAACATGGCATCCATCTCGTTGTTAAGCAACATACGCAGACGGATGTTCAAATCGTTGATTTGAACCTTATAAGCATCATATTTAGGCTTACCGCTATCGATTGCTAAAGTAGCCAGATAATCAGTTGCAGAGTAGCGGGTCATTGCCACCATCTTATCTGACAGTTGTTTCAGTTCGGATATACGCGAACGCTTATTGGTGATAAACTGCCAATAAAGATTGGTAGAAATAGGATACGTCAAAGCAGTACCCCGTTTCTCTATATGATGAGCACGAATCAGATCGGTCACGGCTCCCTCTACGCGCTTGCGCTCGATAGCAGTATCACAATCCATTTGTGCAGTATATCTACGCAAATGTACGTCTACACCTTGCTGCTGGAAGATACTGTCATCACATGCCAGAAAGATTGGCAGGCAGTCCATTGTTGGCATCACCGCTATCTTCAGCGCAGCACGGTCTAGGCTATCGAATCTAGCCTTTTCCTTCTTGCTCAAGCGATGACGTTCTGCTTCCGACTTGCCACATCCTGCAAATCCTATAGCCAGCAAGAGCATCAAGGCTGTAAACGTTTTGAACTTATTCATTATCTATCCTTTAATCATTTGTTATTCTACATAGAGAACCAATCCCTTCAAATATTCACCTTCCGGATGATAAATATTGATAGGATGGTCGGCAGGCTGGTGCAACTGGTGCAAGATGCGAACCTTTCTTCCAGCCTGCGCTGCAGCAGTAAACACAGCATTGCGGAACTGATCCTTCGTAACCACCTGAGAGCAACTGAAGGTAAAAAGGATGCCGCCCTTCTTAATACGCTGCAAGCCCTTTACGTTCAGGCGGGTATAGCCCTTCAACGCATTGCGCAAAGCCGCACGGTGCTTGGCAAAAGCAGGAGGATCAAGAACAATCAGATCATACTGCTGGTCATGTTCATCAAGATACTTGAAGGCATCTTCGCAGATAGCCTCATGGCGTGCATCTCCAGGGAAATTGAGCACAATATTCTCATTGGTCAATTCTATCGCCTTGGCACTGCTGTCTACGGAGTGAACAGCCTTAGCCCCGCCTCTCATCGCATAAACAGAAAAGCCGCCGGTATAGCAGAACATGTTGAGCACACTCTTACCCTTGGCATAATGCTCGAGCAGCGAACGGTTCTCACGCTGATCTACGAAGAAACCCGTTTTCTGACCACGCAACCAGTCGATATGGAATTTCAGTCCATTCTCTACAGCAACATGGTCAGCATCACCTCCCAGTATAAAGCCATTTTCCTGTCTGAGGTCAGCCTTATACGGTAAGGTTGTCTCACTCTTATAGTAGATATTCTCCAGTGCTTCGCCCATCACCTTCTTCAAGGCTTTGGCTATCTCCATGCGGCAAACATGCATACCCACACTGTGAGCCTGCATGACAGCAGTAGGCCCATAGCAGTCGATAACAAGTCCCGGCAAGTTATCACCCTCACCATGAACCAAGCGATAAGTAGTATTGGATGAATTACCGGCAATACCCAAAGCGAGTCTCATTTTATATGCCGAATCCAATCTGGCACACCAGTACTCCTCATCAATCTCAATATCTCTAAAAGAAAGAACACGTACAGCGATAGAACCGATCTGATAATGACCTATAGCAATGAATTCACCACTACGGGTAAACACTCTCACAATGTCGCCCTCCTCTATGCCCTCATCCATTGCCTGGATAGCACCCGAGAAGATCCATGGATGAAAACGCTTGAGCGATTCTTCCTTACCTTTCTTTAAATATACGCTTTTATACATATTTATATATGAAGTTTCTTACGATTATCAATTTCTATTCCTTACCACTTATATCATACCCTGAGTTCATCGAGCTCGTAATCGCCTGTGGCAGACAAACGCTTGAATTCCTCATACAGATTAATGCAGCACCAGGCATCTGTTGCTGCATAGAGAGCCTGCGATTCCTTCAAATCGCTAGCCTCCCAATTGCTCAACCGTTGCGCCTTGCTGATTTTCTGGTGAAACAGGTTAGCATACAGTTTCTGCAGACTCATGTCTGCGATACCAAAGTTCTTTGCAACATCCTGCAACTCGATAAAGTAGCCAGCCTTAAAAGCAGCTCGCTTATGGAGCTGCAGCAAGTCATCGTGACAGGAAAGTCCTACTTTTGGCACGGTGGTATCTTCGAGCAAGCGAATGATGGCAGGAGTAATGCCCGTATGATGCAGACGGAAGAGATAACAAGTATCATGTGTACTCACCTGCAACAACGAAACATGGTAAGCCTGACCACGCTTGAATGATGGGCGCGTTTCTGTATCCACACCCAGTATATAATGGCTAAGTAGGTCATTAACAGCCGCTTCTGTATCTTCAGGCTTGTCAACGACTACGATTTTGCCAGGAAACAAAGCTCTTGGCAAATTCGTGATTGCCGCCTTGTCGAAACTAGTGAAAATAATCTTCATTATGCTTTTTATTCTTTACAAGTTGCAAAATTAGAAAAAAAAGATGAGAAAAAGAATTGTTTTCTCAATTATTTTCGCTAATTTTGCAGATAAATTATTCAAAAATATATAAAATGGCTAAAAAAAGAACTGAAAAAAAGACCAAAACCTTTAGCGAAGCTATTGGTTTACAGTATATTTTCAACAATACTATCACCGACTTTTTCATAGGATTAGCCTTGGTAGTCATTGCTGTGGTTATCATCATCGCTATGATCTCCTTTCTCAACACAGGAGCCAATGACCAGAGTTTGCTCGAAAATCTGAAGCCGGGTGAATGGACCAACACGGAAAAACAGTTTCAGAACTACTGCGGATCCTGGGGAGCCATTGTATCCTATTGGCTCATTGCCATCAATTTCGGATTTCCAGCCTTCATGCTCCCATTCTTTGTCATTATGGTGGGATTGCAGATGATGCATGCCTACAAGCTGAACCTGTGGAAATGGTTCTTCTGCATGATTGTGGTCATGCTATGGATGTCGGTAACCTTTGCCAAGTTCATCGCACCTATCATGCCAAGCCTCATCTTCAATCCGGGCGGAAAGCACGGACTCTATGTCGTGCAGAATCTGGAGAACATCATGGGTCCTCCAGGACTTACTGCCATTCTTTTCTTCGTGGCGGTAGCATTCCTCACCTATCTCACCACTGAAACCATTACGGTAATCAGAAAAGCACTCAACCCTATCGGTTATATATCAAATAAGGTGAAATTTGAGATTACTAACCATGGAAAGAACAGGAAAGATACGGAAGCTATCGACGAGGTATACGCCAGCGCAGCATATGGTGCTGGCACTGAGGATGAGAAAGAAGAATATAAGGAAGAAGAACCTGCCAAAGTCATCGACCTGAATCTGGATCCGGACCAGACTTTCGCAAACCCGGACATACATTCTACGTCTGTTGAACCAGAGGCAGACGGACCGGAAGCTACAGGAACAGAAGGTGATACAGAAAAAGATGAAACCATCGCTATAGCCAACGGCACGCAGAACGAGAATATGTCACTCATTGCACGTCAGCGCGAACTCCGTACAAAACGGGCTGAACAGGAAGCATTGGAAAAGCAAGCTGCCGAGGCTGCTGCAGCTTCTGAGCATATAGGTATGGACATCTCTGTAGCCACAGCCGACGAGAAGGCTACAGGCAATACCTTGAGCAATGCAGAAGTACTGAATACTCCAATCAATCCGAAGGAGCCGTTCACCAGATATAAATATCCGGTACTCAACCTTCTGAAGAAGTATGAGGATGACGGCGTATCCATCGATGAGGAAGAGCAGCGCGCCAACAAAAACCGCATCATTGAGGTGCTGGGCAACTTTGGCGTACAGATCAAAACCATCCGTGCTACGGTTGGTCCTACCATCACACTCTACGAAATCCAGCCTGCAGAAGGCGTACGTATCTCTAAGATCAAGAATCTGGAAGATGACATCGCCTTGAGTCTGGCAGCTCTCGGCATCCGTATCATCGCTCCTATCCCAGGTAAGGGAACCATCGGTATTGAGGTACCTAATGCAAAGGCGAACATCGTTAGTATGGAAAGTACTTTAAACTCAAAGAAATTCCAAGAAACCAAGATGGAGTTACCTATCGCTTTGGGTAAGACCATTACCAACGAAGTGTTTATGGTTGATTTGGCAAAGATTCCTCACCTGCTTGTTGCGGGTGCTACCGGACAGGGTAAATCTGTAGGTTTGAATGCCATCATCACCTCTTTATTATACAAGAAACATCCAAACGAACTCAAACTGGTTCTCATCGACCCTAAGAAGGTGGAGTTTAGCGTCTACTCCCGTATTGCCAACAAGTTTATGGCTGCGCTTCCTGATGAGGAAGAACCTATCATAACCGATGTAACCAAGGTGGTTAGAACCCTGAACAGTCTGTGTGTACTGATGGATAGCCGTTACGACTTGCTCAAAAAGGCAGGAGCCCGTAACATCAAAGAATACAACCAGAAGTATATCAACCACAAGTTGAAGTTGACTGATGGACATGAGTATATGCCATACATCGTGGTGATTATAGATGAGTTCGGTGATCTGATCATGACAGCCGGCAAGGAAGTAGAACTTCCTATTGCCCGTATCGCCCAGCTGGCACGTGCCGTGGGTATCCACATGATTATTGCCACCCAGCGTCCTACAACCAGCATCATCACGGGTAATATCAAGGCTAACTTCCCTGGCCGTATCGCCTTTAAGGTTACATCTGCCATCGACTCAAAGACCATTCTTGACCGTACAGGAGCCAACCAGCTGATTGGTCGTGGTGATATGCTCTATCTCTGCGGCAATGAACCTGTCCGTGTACAGTGCGCCTTTGTTGATACACCTGAAATCGAGCGCATCAACGAGTATATCTGCGAACAGCCTGGCCCTATCGAACCTATGGAGTTGCCAGAACCAGCTAATGATGAAGGAAGCGCAGGTGGAAGCGGCAGCATCAGTGCCCGCGAACTGGATCCGTTCTTCGAAGAGGCAGCCCATGCGATTGTTCTTTCGCAGCAGGGTTCTACCAGCATGATACAGCGCCGGTTCAGTATCGGCTATAACCGTGCAGGACGACTGATGGACCAGATGGAAGCTGCAGGCATCGTAGGTGCAGCACAGGGCAGCAAGCCTCGTGAGGTACTGATACAGGATGAAAACCAGCTTAATAATCTGTTAATGGCACTTCGAAATTCTTAATTTTAGTAAATAACTAAGGGTATGAAAGAAGATAATATTGGAAAAGGTTAAATTATTAAACCCAGAAGCCGTGAAAACGTCTAAGAGAGAAAAGACGTTTTTACGGCTTTATGATAGAGAATGAAATTTTAGAAGATATAATATAACATAGAATTTTAAAAGAAAGGAAAAGATAAAAATGAAAAAGATTTTAGCATTGGCTTTCGTTGCAATGATGAGCATCGGAGCCATGGCGCAGACAGCGCAACAGGTACTTGATAAGACCGCTGCCGTTATTGGCAACAAAGGTGGAGCTAGCGCCAACTTCAATATGAGCAGTTCTAAGTATGGATCAGCAAGCGGCAGTATTGCCATCAAAGGCAACAAGTTTAACGCCCGTACCCCGCAAGCCATCGTCTGGTTCAACGGCAAGACCCAGTGGACTTATCTAAAGAAAACCAACGAGGTGAATGTCAGCAACCCTACACAGGCTCAGCAGATGTCCATGAACCCTTATACCTTTATTAATATATATAAGACTGGTTATAAGTCAACGCTCAAGACAGTAGGCAGTAACTATGTAGTACATCTCGTTGCCAATAACCAGAAACGTTCTGTAGCCGAAATGTATATCACCATCAACAAAAAGACACATATTCCATCAGTTGTCAAGATGCGACAGGGCAATACCTGGAGTACCATCACGGTAAGTAACTTCAGAGCCAGGAGCGTTTCTAACAGCACATTCAATTTCAACAGCAAGGAATGTCCAGGAGCTGAAGTCATCGACCTGAGATAATTGCCAGAAAAATCGTATAAAGTTTATTTTCAAATAAGATTCCCCGCCACAACACTCCGGTAGCGTGACGGGGAATTACTTTTTACAAAAGGGTTTTAGTATCAATAATTTCCAAAAGCGAATCATAGACTCTCCCTTTTTGTACAACAAATCTTAAAACAACTATGCAATTGTAAAATATTCAAAAATACTTTGGAATTTTTGCAAAAACATTTGGCAGATACAAAAGAATTGGTTATCTTTGCATTATGAAATTATAAAAACAAGTAATTATGAAGCAGACAGAAGCCTATCAAAGACTCGTGGAGAAAGGTATCCGACCATCACTCCAGCGTATTGCCATTATGGATTGGCTCATCAAGCATCCCACTCATCCAACTATCGAGGATGTGTACAAAGGATTAGCCGAGAGTATCACAACATTGAGCAAGACAACCGTTTACAACACGCTCAGAATGTTTAGTGAGCACAATGCGGCCCAGATGATCACAATCGATGAACATCGCGTATGTTATGATGGAAATATTAAAAGCCATGTTCACTTCTATTGCAGAAATTGTGGCAAGGTAATTGACTTTTTCGGCGAACCTGCTCCAACGGTGGAACCAGGAAAGGAAATTGAAGGAAACATCGTATTGGAAGAACAGCTCTACTACAGAGGAATCTGTGCAGAATGCGCTAAAAAAGGTGTAAAGTCACCTCTCACAGAGACTGTTCACTAATTCAAAAGACAATAATTATACAACAATATTTAAAACAAAAACATTATGAAGAAAAAGTTTATTTGCACCGTTTGCGGTTACATTTACGAAGGTACAGAAGCACCAGAGAAGTGCCCTATCTGCAAGGCTCCAGCCAGCAAGTTCAAAGAGATGGAAGATGCAGTAGATGACGATATGACATTTGCTACCGTTCACGTTCTCGGTCAGGCATTTAAGGATGGCGTTAATGAAGACGTTATCAAGGGTTTGAAGGACCATTTCAATGGTGAGTGTGGCGAGGTAGGTATGTATCTTGCTATGGCACGCCAGGCAGATCGTGAAGGCTATCCTGAAATTGCAGAGGCTTACAAACGTTATGCCTATGAGGAGGCTGATCACGCTTCTCGTTTTGCAGAACTTCTCGGTGAGGTTTTGGGTGATACCAAGAGCAATCTCGAGGCTCGTATTGCAGCAGAGAAGGGTGCTTGTGAAGATAAGTTCCGCATTGCCAAGCTTGCTAAGGAGCAGGGTTCAGATGCTATCCACGATACCGTTCATGAGATGGCTAAGGATGAAGCCCGCCACTGTGCAGGTTTTGCAGGTCTCTACAAGAGATACTTCAAGTAATAGATTTTAAAAGACGTAACTTTAAAAATTATAATACGATTATTTAGTATTGTAAGTCAAGCAAACAGGAAAGCCGATTCTTGTATAGTAATATACTTGAATCGGCTTTCTTTATGTGATGATAAATATTGTTACTTTGTCTCAGGAACCAGGAACTTGTCTCCTGTTTGCTTAATAAGTTCCTTGGCATATTTCTCAGGATACCCTGGACGATCGGTATCTGTTACGAGGGCGGTTTGTCGCCGAGCGGTTACATCTCTGATACCCGCACGCCAGCCCAGAAGGAGGCGATGAAGCTTCTCATCCTCCGCCTTCACCATGAGTTTCCGGGCATCAAGACCATTCTGGGTCACCACGATTTGCCGGGCATGCAGAAAGCCTGTCCCTGCTTCGATGCCACGAAGCTTCAGCCTCTGCTGGCTTCATAGCATATCATGAAAATCCCCCAACCTCTATGTTCTGGCAGGTTGGGGGATTTATATAGAGAGTTGTTATTTTTTCAATATCCTGCGATATTTATTCTTCACCATCTTGCTATTTGCAAGACAATCCTTTAATTCTGTAAATACTGTAGAATCAAGTGTGCCTATCAACTCAATGCTGGTTTGAGATAAACGCTCTTGCAGCTCAAACTGGGCTGCATTATAAATATCTAAATTGGAACCATAAATGAAGGTGTTCTTTGAAAACGAAAAACGGCCTCCATTGATGGTGTTGAGAATTTCCTCGCCTGAAATAAAAACAAAAACATTCACAAAACGCTCGGCAATATCTAAACAGCCATGCTTCACCTCTACATCAGAAGGAACATGATCCTTAGATGTCGGAAGACTTGCCAGCAGTAAACCACCCTGAATGTCCTTTCCTAAAACCAAGAAAAATTTATCCTTAGGTGTTGCTCCATTCTTAAATATAAAAGGACGGAAAAGCAAAAGATTACCTTCTTCAAACATAAGCTTCAATACTTAAAAGATTAGCTGTCTGATGTTCATTCAAGCTTTCCTGGTAAAATTCAGCGGCACAAGGTGACATCGCTTTAGTAAAGTCGATTTTCAAATCAGAGTTATTGCACTCGTGGTTTTGGAATGCTTCCAACAAGCCATTCTGGCTCGCTTCCTGATACCACAATGTTCCCTTCTTGTGAGTTTCGTTTACCAGTTCTACAGCAGTCATCATACCATACTTATCCAATATAGTATTCATCATGTCTAATTCGCATTCCGAAAACTCATCATCGCAGAAAGGTCTGTTAGCGCTGAAATATGTACCTCCATGCTTAAATTCCGCCTTGATATAATCTTTCAGAAGATAAGGTCCATCCGACAGATCGATGAAGACATCTTTTGCCACAGGTCCAGCTTGCCACACTTCAAACGGTATTCCGAGGAATGGCACATGATACCTTAACACCATTCTCTCTTCCATAAGATACAGCAATTTCAAGGCCTTGGTTTTGCTAAGGTCTTGCACTCGTTCTGCCACGTATATCAAGGCATTACCGAGTTTCTCTTTGGTTGACTCAGAAAATTTACACATAGCTTTACAATTTTTGTGCAAAGATAGAAATTTTATTTTTAAGTCCCAAATATTTTAGCGAAAAAATACATAGAATCTTCTCTGCGAATTAGAAAAGACTCCTAGTCAAACAAAGGCTCCCCATAAGCATGGTACTATTACCTGTGCTTATAGGGAGTTTTTTTGTTTTGAAAGTTATTACCTTACTCAGCCTCCCGGTCTTTGGGGTAATGATATATGAGACTTGGCATCCATGCTATTCTGACGATACTTAACCTCCCGGCCTTTCCTGCCGAATATTTGGTGCATATCTGCCATTCTCTATTAATAGAATAAATTTACATATTTTGAGTGCACAACGCTGTGCATTACAAATCATCATATCTATTTCACCAGGCCAATCTGCAACTTGTATCCATCCTCCATCTTAGCCACAATCTCTGCAGCCAGCGCCTGGAGCAGGGAGCATGAAAATCCGTCTCCGACATGGAGAGGGGCTGGAGACTTCTGCTGCTTCGGTTTCTGCCTCGATTCAGAGAGAAGCTGCTCATCTACGCTTCCATCCAGACCGGTAAAGGCAAACTGTGTTCCCGCCTGGTCAAACCTCGTCACCTGACCTCCCTTCTGCTCAATCTTTGCCAGCACATCATCTATCTGCTTCAGGTTGAACCCCAACTGATAATACACCTCGCCGGATACCGTCACCTTCTTGAACACCCGATAGCCCGTAACCCGGTGCACGGCAAAGGCAGCCTCGTTATACGCCCTGTAAAAGTTGCCTTGCAGAACAAGAAACATCTTGCCCGACTTCTGCTGGCGAGCCAGCAGCACCTCACGCTGCGAGAGCGAAGGATTTTCTATATCTGATTCCATTCTTGATATGCTGATATTGTATTTCACGTTCCTGATAACAATAGCGGAGCTTGCATTTGATCTTGCCTCCACCATACACCTGTTCAAAGAGCCGATACCATTCACCCCTCATCAGCCTTGCCAGCCGATGAGAATAGCGATATTCATCGAAGCTTGCCAGCAATCCGAAATAGGAATTCATTGACATCTGAAACTCCTCCCTATGAAGCATCGGAAACACAAAGAGGCATCTTGCCTTCTCATTGAAGTAGCTCAGGCGATTAAAGAAATGGCAGATCACACGGTTCTGCACATACATCCTGCCAGGCTTGATGCAGGCTCCAACAAAAGTAACACCCTTGTCATAATACTGGATATACACCTTCTTGGGCGATAATCGCATCTTCTTCGACTCAAGCCAGCGGGCTATCTTACGGCGGAGATGCTTCAGCGCCGTCTCCGAACGGGCCACAAGTACCATGTCATCTACATATCTTCCATAATACACACTCTTCCACTCTTCCTTCACACGGCGGTCAAGCTCGGTAAGAAACAGCATGGCAAACATCTGGCTGGTATGATTGCCTATGGGCAAACCGTGACTGCCGTCGGTTCCAAAGAGACTTTTCGCCTTTGGCAACCTGTCCCAGAAAGAATCTGGAGAATGGCGTTCGCAATCCAGTTCCGGACGGTGGAAGACGGTCACCCTGATGAGCCAGAGCAGCATCTGGATGTCCTTGCCGTGATAATGGCTTTTCACAAACCGCTCCAAGCATTCAAAGAGCAACTGCTTGTTGATGCTCATGAAAAACGACTGGATATCTATCTTCATCACCCAGCAGTCGCAGGTATAGTTGTCGCTGCACTCCCTTATCATCTCCTGCACTCTCTTCTGTCCGTAGAAAGTTCCCTTGCCGGGGCGACAGCTGTAGCTGTCGTCTATGAAATAGCTTTCCATCTGCTCCTCCAGCTTATTGATGATCAGGTGGTGAACAATGCGGTCTCTGAACTGTGCCGCAAACACCTCCCGGCATACGGGGTTTGTCACCACGAAGGCGATGCTCCTTCCCGGCTGATAGGTACCCCGGTTGATGTCTTGCCAGAGTTCCACCAGATTGGCAGCCAGGTTCATTTCAAACCTGATGGCACTGGCGGTATTTCTCTTGTTTTTCCTGCAGGTATAGTATGCCTCTACCACCTCTTCCAGCGAAACCTGGTTAGATAAGTCACATGTTTGATCCATTTGAAATCTATATTCGATATTACTTGATTTTTTCTACAGACTTGCTCCATCCCGTAGCCTGCTTACCCAGGCTGTCGATGAGAGGCAGCAGGGTGGCAAAATGCTTGCGTGAGATGGCTTGCACATCCACTCCCACATTATAAAGCATTTGCAGCACCTCGTGCTTTATCTTCAGCTGGTATAAGAGCTGCCGCTTATCCTGGGCACGGTTTGCCTCGATGATGAGTGTCAGCACGTCGAGAAGCGTATTGGTGATGCGCTGCCCCAGGTCGAAGCGATAGGTGCGAGGCATCTGGCTTACTATAGGCTGCGAGAGAATCAGCAGTCTGTAGGCTGTTCGATAAATTGAAGTATCTTCACTCAATGACATAGGGTGCTGGAATTAAAATTATATTATGTAATAGTTGTAAAATCAGAAGCGAGGAACGGCCGGACCGGTTTCTGGTTCGTCTTGTTGTTGTTGTTGAAACGGACAGACCCTGATCCCTTGGAGTCGTCGACGCCCGAATCGATGTTCACGGCGTTCGTGGAAGAGAACTCCGAAGAGCCCCTAAATCCAGAGGGAGAAAACCTTTCGACTATCCTATCATTGTTTTTCCACTATAACTAGCTGTAGGCATGCCTTGATGAAGGGCAGCTGCGCCGCTCCGCCTATGCGGAGATAATCGGTTTGGATGCAACCACAGTGCCTTATGCCAGTCAATGACCTTTTAAGATTACATACTGCTCGCTCGTGGCAGCAACATGGCTGCCACGACTCTGGCCATAATATCTTGATATTTGTCCTTGCCCCTATATTCTGGCTAACTGCTATTGACAATAATTATGTTCATAACTTATTATATTTTAAATTGATAAATTTCTAAATTGATAAATGGCTAAAAAGCGAGGAACGGCCGGACCGGCCTCTGGGCCGTCTTGCCGCTGAATTCGAAACGGACAGACCCTGAGCCCTCGGAGTCGTCGACGCCCGAATCGAACTCCACGGCGCCCGTGGAAGAGAACTCCGAAGAGGTCCATGCCCAAGTATTGATATCTCCAAAAAACTCGGTATAATTAGAGTCGCCCACTGTCATCAACTTGTCATTAATATTTTTAGTAACGGTTGTCATATTACTAAAGAATCCTAGGTTCGGATGAGTAGTTGTATTACCATCCCAGATTCCAGTCCAATCATCCGAAAATGGTGCACCTAAGTTTGTCATTACTGCATAATACTGACCTGCTGTGGGTAAAAACCAACCTGTACACTTGGATGAGTTAGCAGGAAGCGTCTTGTAATTCTGTGCCTGATAAGCTGCGGCTGCGGCTGCGGCTGAGCCCCAATTTTTGATTAACGCATCCGTCTCTGTATAACCGGAGCCATAAGGCTGATTCTTAGAATTTACAATATCAGACTTACTGGTTACCTTTGTTCTGCCTGCATCAATATTCGAAGAATACCAGGCATATCCTGTGCCGATACTGGTTTTGCCTGTAGAACCAATAGTTTTCAGACACATTACCAAGGCGTGGCCACCCTTACCGCTCACCCCTTTTTCCGTCCAATAATCACTACCGAGATAACCAACAATTCCAATCGGTGTTTTACCAGAAGCAAGAGCCTCGCTTTGATGGGTCATAGCACCATCGCTATAATAGATATCACCAACTGCCATTGTATAAGTATAATCTACCTTTGTTGCTTTTATCTTAGCTGTACCAGTACCAACACCATTTGCGGCAGCTGTTATGTTTACATCACCAGTCCAGGCATCATTTCCTGTACTTGTACTCGAAAAGGAAGATTCTGCAGAGGGCGGAATTACTTTCACTCCTTGAGTATTAGTTGTGGCATAGAGCTTTTGACTATTTGACAATATGTCGCTTGGAATTAGGGTGGTTGTCCCATTATCCCATGTATAGGAAGGATAACCACTCAATATATAATGCTTGGGAACGCTTTTGGATTCTCTATTCAAGACTGCCAGTCCCATAGCATGCTCCATCTTAAAGCTTACACTGCAGCCATCGTCATCCAGCGAAGCCTTGCCAATCTGTAAGTCACAGTCATTCATCATCTTCAACGTACTCTGATCAGCTGTTATTTTACTGCTTTTCCAAGTAGCAATGGCATCAGCAAAGAACTTGGTTGAGCTAGAAACATCACAAATTTTAGTTTTATCAACAGCAGGCAAACCTGCCAGGCTAGCCTGATAGGGATAATACAAAAAATAGTTATACTTTGGCGAAAATTTCTGTTTTGAATCTGCTGGAAGAGACCAGGAGTTGCCACTAGAGGTGCTACTAAGGGTCAGCTTAACATTTGCGGCTATCACCTTATTCTCCTCGTTCACCACAAACAATCCGGCATAAACAGAAGAATTGGGGTCGTTGGGGTCGTATGCTTTCCGAATCTTAGATGTTGCACCATCATTTACGCTATTCCAGCCAGTAGGATAAGTCAGGCTGCCCATATTCAGTGTCGTAATCTTTGAAGAGGAAAGCACATAGGTGATATGATTGCCTGCTTTCCAAGAGGTTCCGTTCAGGCTAAAAGACACGGTTTTATCTTTTGCATCATCATTGAATACCATTGATACCTTGGCATCTGCGCCGAGGTTCTGAGGTATCATCATCAAGGCAGAGTTCTTGTCGGTAAGAGCCTTGCTCTCACCAGCTTTTACTGATGCATTCAGCGTGATGGCATAAGTAGATGATGAATTAGCCAAAGGTACCCATGAGGCTTTAGAGAGATCATAATCTCCCTGTCCGTAAACACCACTTACCGTAATACTCTTCACCGTTCCGGGTATCATATCGGCACTGATTGAGAAGGTGATGGCAGTAAGGGCATGGCTAAAGCTGAGACCTACAGCCTTATTGGCTGTTGATGAAGTAAAAGCATTATTTTCGCTTTTAGCTACGATAAGGTCTGGCTGCATGGAAAAATCAGTATTTGCCGTATAGCGAATGGTCTTGTTCTTCACGACAGCATCGCTGCCTTGTAAGGACAAGGAAGTTTCATTGTAGGGAGCATACGCATAGAAAGAAACCGATCCGTCTAATGGCCATGTTTTATTACCTGCAACAAACCAATTGCTACCTTCCTTTTTAGCTTCTTGGTTGTGGAATAAATCTCCACTGCCTGCTTTTTGGATATAGTTAGCACTCACTCCAAAATTATTTACCACAGGATCAAAATTCATGGTTCCACGAGTAGTTGGACCCTGGTTTTTCAGGGTCTTATTCACAGTTTCAATCGGATGAAGATAGAGTGGCTTGCTGAAAGCTTCATCAGTTGTCAACACCTTCTGCTCTCTCGCCAGTCCTGGGAAATCAGGTTTTACAGCTCTTGACTTATCACCAGAACCTTGTCCCCCACTCCATCCTTCCTGCAGGGAAGCAGTAAATGAAATTTTCTCATTAGACAATGGGATACCAGACATCCATCCCTCGCTGTCAGAGCAAGAGATGGATGTGAGAGCCAATAAGAAACAAATATTCTTATAATTTCGTCTGTTAATCATATTTCAAGTTTTTTAAACGTATTCCTTACTTTTCTACGTAGTCAAAGTCTATTTTTTCTTGACCATCATTCCATTTGTCTAGATTGCCACCGGAGAAGAACGGGTAAGCAGTACATTCAACTCCATTATCAGCCGTAACCTTACTACCTTTTATCGTGATATTTACCGTGTAATGATAGTTTGGTAAAATCCGATATTGCGTTGCCATCGGTGTTCCTCCCTGTTTTACCTCCTTAAGATAGACCTTAAAGACAGATTCCCATATCTTGGCAGTATTTGAAGAACTAGCCTGTGCGTGAGCGTTGATCAGGAGGTAAGTAGCATGAGTCTCATCTGTTGCCGGATTTGCATATACATACTGCACATAGCTCACGGTCCGATTTTCCCAGGACTTTACCGGTGTTTTATTTTGCTCCGAAAAGTTCAGATATTTGATATCAGTTGGCAATGTTGGATTATCCATATCATCATGAGTATAGAATGTTGCATTCGGAACATTGCATAGCCGATAGCTATCTATCACCACGGGATATGAAATATCATTGATAACGTTAGCTTCAGCCATGATTTTGAACGTAATCTTACTTGCGAGTCTTTGCAATGTAATGTTAGTATTTGCAGTAGCAGTGGTATTAAACCCTGTCAAACATCCTACCATTAATAGGCAAGTGGATTTTTCCTGCGCAACAAGACCATTTCCATCTACATCTGTAGAGAAAGACATAACCTGACTTTTGAATTCATCAAGAGTTGAAACACCCGCAAAAGGAAAAGCTCTTTCCGTAAGGGTAGCAGCATTTGCTATAGCATATACGGTGCAACCTTCAGCAGGACGAGTCTTTACCTTAACAGTAATTGTGCTGGCATCAGTGACAGTATAATTACCTTGATCAGTACCGATTACGTTTCCATTTTTATCGAAAATATAAACGAGGAGATCTTTAATGCAATTATCCTTATCTGTAGAACTAGCCACACCTGTTGTCACAGAACCCGTACCATCAGAGGTTGCCCTCGAAGGTATAGTTCTGCCATTACCTGTAGCTACCGTCAGCGTTACCAGAGTCTCCCCACCCTTCAGTTCATCAGAATATTGATCCGAAGAACAAGAGGATGCCAAGAGAACCGCCAGCAAGCAAGGCAAAAGCTTAAGCAATCCATAAACAAGTTTACCAACCCTAAGAGTCATATTTTATATCAATTAATCGTTTAGAATTATTGGAAGAAAATAGAGTTATCAGCATCTTCATAAGGAATCACCTTAATAGAGATGTCAGCTTGCGGAGTGATGGTAAGATAGAATACAGTATCATCACCAGACTTAATGGCAAAAGGCTTGCCATTATCATCTGCAGAGCAAACATAGAGCAATTCACCGTCTTCCTTGTAAATTTTCAGTTTAACAGCCTCGCCGGTTGTTGGCAAAACTGTCATTGCAGGTGTAAACCAGTCACCATCATTATTGAAGGAGCCACCCATTTCATAGTTTACAAGTTTTCCTCCTCCGTTTCCACCGTAAGTTATACCACTATTCATACCTTCAAGTACTATATGGTAGTTGCCGTCTCCGTAACGAACCTTCAAGCCTTTCACATAGATTCTGGCTTTGGCACGTACATCATTGAGTACTAATATCTTCTCCTCTTCAATCTGGTTGCTGAAAGGAGAAGAAAGACTACCATAGTAAATAGCTGAAGGCGAAACAGGTGTACCTTTTTCAGCATCAATGAGTTGGAGCCAGGTGTTGGAGATACTCTCCCCCACCTGTGGCTCCATTATGGTATATTCATCTCTATGTTCACCTGTTACGGCAACGAACGTAACCGAGTCAGCTTCGTCAACGACAATACGTATTTTACCATCTTCTTCCTTGGCATATTTACCTACGTAAATGCCATTGACGAAAGCATAGACCTCATTAACAGGTGCTTTAGAATCAGGAAGGATATTGCCGGATTCATCAGCTACCTGCAAGATAATATCGCGCTGTCTGCGATAACCATAGTCATCGTAGATGCTGCACGACGACAGTATGCACAGTATAACTGCGCATAACGCCAAAGTCCGTGTCAATCCTTGTCTTAACATATTATTATATTTCTGATTCTTGATAATGAATGATATTTTTACTCAAAGTTGGTTGTCTGATCTGCTGGATTGTAAGGTTCAACAGTTACAGTTACAGAAGCAGTCTGAGGATCGAGGCTTTGATTTGGAGTTGAAGCTCCCTTTGCCTTGATATTGACAGTACAATTATAAACTTTATTAGGATATACCGCATACGGAGTGGTGCCATCAACTGCTGGTTTTACATCTCCAGAATTTTCAAACTTAGCATTGATAGGAACTGGATAATAAACCTTTGTACCAACAACATCTAAAGAATTATTTTTAAATGTACCCGCAATGACTAACTTGGTTCTATTGGTAGGATCTGTTTTACCATTAGGTAAAGTATAGAAATAAACTTCTTTACCAAATGATGCAGAAGTTCCTTTCAGTTCTGTAGCAGGAGTTAAAGCACCTGTAGTAAGATACTTCTTATAGGCACCCATGCCAGAAGCTGAAGGATCTGCATTAGCAACAGTATAATCTTCATTACCCCATCCGTGTAAAAAGGTTGAAGTATTTGTCCAGGCACTTGCATCAGTATTATTGGTTACATTGAACTTTACATCATTTGGCACATTAACCATAAAGATATCTGTAGGAGTAAATGAAGCGTCTTTGAATGCACCATTTTCATTGAACTGTACATTTAACGCCTGAAGATGAACCTTTGACAACATATGAAAAACATTAACTGTTGCAGTGAATTCCGATGTTGAGGTTCCATCTTTCTTACTCAAAGGAGCAGAACCAAACATTGGAGTCTTACTAACATTCTGCTTATCCCCTACTGAACCGCCACACAAAGCTACATCTGCTTCTACAGTTCTATCCTTAAATTCACTTGCTGTCAGAACACCCTGAAATGTTTTAGCTGGTGCGTTTACGGCAACAAGAACAGTTTCGGTACCTTTCAAAGAGGTTGTTACAATAGTAGCATTCTTACCGTCTGAATCAAGTTTAGTACCATCACCGGAACCTGCAGTCAACTCTACAATCGTTTTAACATTATTACCATCAAAAATACCGACAGTCATTGATTGAATCTTACTCTCATCAGCAGGATCACTTCCTATCCAATCATTTGCACGAGTATTATTTACATTACCAGTATTAATAGATAATGTCAACAAAGATTTTCTACCTTGGTTAGTTCCACTTGCCACATCCTCACTAGAACAAGATGTGAACCATAATGCAACGGCTGCCAATGAGAGGAAGCCGAGGCTAATCTTAGTTAGAGCTTTCATAATCGTTAAAATTTAAATTATTATTAATCTATTGATGTTTATATATTTATCTATGTTTACTTATATACATTGTGCAAGTAGTTCAAGGCGCTGGTAGCCTCCTTTACGCCTGCCGCCTCTGCCATCTGCAGATATACCTCCGCCTTCTGGAAATCACCCTGGAGCATGTTCAAGACACCCAGGTTGCAGTAGGCACGCGAATCGGTCTGCCATGACTTGAGATACTGGGCTGCGAGCTTCAGGTCGCCACGCAACAATGCTACACCTGCGGCATCGATATTTGCCTCCGCGTTGTCCGGGAAGAGACGAGCCATCAGATCAACCAGGTCGTTATACTCACGGCTTCCCACCTTGAAGCTCTTGGCGGTAGCAAACATATTGTTGAGCGATACGGTATGCGCATCGTTGTTTACCGTTCCTGTAGCCTCCCCTGCATGGCGCTCCAGCGTAACGAAATACTTGATGCGTTCCACGTTCGGGAAGATATAGTGCTGCATATAGCTGTATGGTGCACCGTCGCCGATGGTCTTGATCTCATCCTCACGACCCTTCACCACCGGAACGGTCTTGATAATGTCGAGTACGGCATTGCGGAGCTTCATCTGGCTCTTGCCCACCATGGTATAGATGCTGTCCCAGTCTTCAGGAATCCATGTAACGGTGAGACCGTCGCTACCCAGGACCCTGTTTTTCATCAGGAAGTTCTTCAGGCGGAGTGAGCGGTCGGAGCAGTTTTTCTCGTTGCTCTTGTAGTTTCCCTTAGGAGCGCCATAGCCAACAATCTGCAGATTTCTCACCACCGTGCCCGGCACATTGAGATACGCTTCCAGTTCGTTGCTGATATCACAGAATACCGCCTTGTTGAACTTACGGTTGCCCATCTTACCGATCATTCTCTCATCGTAGAGGGGAATCATACCGCTCACGGTAATGTTGCTGCTTGAAACCTGTGAAGGGTTGAGGAACTGGATCCATTCAGTCCTTGCAGCAGTACCCATCAGCGGGGTTCCCTTGTGCTGCGCCACATCATCGCTGCTGCCAGCCACACGTGAGATATTGATGCTGCTGAACACCTGGTCTTCATACACCTGCGGGCGCTTGCCCCATCCACGCTCCTCGCTCTCTACATAGAGGGCTGCACCAGCCATCCAGTCGCTGTAGGGAATGGTGGTATCATACACGAAGTAGCATGGCCGTGACGCTTGTCGGCAGTAACAACCGGAATATTCTGTCTCAAGCGCTGGTCGAAGGCAGCGCTTCGGTCTTCATACTTTCCACGTTCCTTGCCGTTGACCACGACAGAAGAGAGCGCCTTGATCTTGTTTCCACTTTTCAGAACCGGAGTGAAGTTGAGCGTTTCCCCCGAATTGAGAATGTCGTCATCATAGCTTACACGGAGCTGCACACGAAGCACCTCCCCCTGCAGGCAGAACTTTTCATTGTTTACATACAGCTGTCCCTTATAGGCAGTCTGAGCGAAGGCACCCGTGCCCATAGCCAAGCCCATCAGGGCAACTGAAAATGTTTTGATTGTTTGTTTCATTTTTATATCTAGATATTTTATTTTTCAACCGAAAATTACCAATTAAGGATGATGTATTACAGCATCACCGCCAGCGAGATGCCAGTACCGATAGGCAGAATGGCGTAGCTATTAAATTTTCCTTCCAGATAAGGAAGGTTTCCCTCCCGATAGCGGTCGTATCGAGTTTTGACAAAATCACCGCTGAGGGTAAAATCCAGACTTAGGCGATGATTGAGGATGAGATGGTATCCCGCTCCTACTCCCACTCCGGCGAAGTGGCCTTGGCGGTGTTTTCCGTAGAGACCACCTATATGGAGCTTGTCGATATTGAATCCTCCCCAGACGATGTTGGCACTGACGAAGGGGCCGGTGAAGGCTCTGTGAAACCAATGTCTGTATTCAGGCTGGATGGAGAAGTTCTTGTATTTGGCTCCTCCATACTTCAAGGGATTATAGGTTCCCATCAAGCTGAGGGATGAATGCTTGGAGGTTTTGAGCTCAGCTCCGAGTGAAGCCACGCCTACCACATCGTATAGCATATTGGTTTTGACAGCTATACGTTGTGCCTTGACATTGATGGATATGAATGTCAAAAAGGACATGAGTATATAGGAGTACAAACGCTTCATATATCTTATTTGCTTTTTCATTATTATTTATATCGATCGAATCAATACTGTTCTAGTATAATTGTACGCTGCAAAGCGTACAGCTTTTCTCAATAACTTCAACAGAAAAACTTATTTTTTAACGATTATTCACTGTAAACGTCTATATTTTTGCCTAAATCAGTTAAAATCAGCTTCAGTAAGTTCTCTAGAAATGAGAAAATGTGGTGTGCTTTTATGATACACACTATCTAAAATCGGATGAAAAATACAATTATACTAGAATAATACTCCTTTTCAGCCAAAACTGAAGTTATTGTTTTGGTATATCCGATTATTTGTAATACCTTTGCCAAAAAAATGATAAGTAAAGCTACAAACAACATTTTATTTCGTGTCATCAAGTATTTATTGGAGTTAAACTTATGGAGTAACACCACAAGACATCAGGCAGAAGATTCCTGCAAAAACAACATCAAACTCATCGACTTCGTAGAACAATATGCAGCAGCCCGACAGGTAGAAGGAAGAAAGAACTATACCGGCAGGAGCGGCAGCGTAAGAAGTCTGATCAAGCACCTGAAGGCACTTGGGACTGAAGATACATTGCTCGTTGAAGTAGATCTAGACTTCTGCCAGCAGTTTGTAACCTATCTGCGTAGTGCGCAGGATATGCACCACCATCTGAAGACACCCAAGAAACTGGCTGAGAGTACAATTCTTTCTAAAATCAAGATATTCAGTGCGGTACTGAATGAGGCTGTAAGATTCCGTCTTCTGGAAGAAAACCCGATGGGGGCTCCTCCATACCATTCATCATACAGCAAGAGTCCAGAAAGAGCGTGCCTTCCTGTCGCAGAACGAAATAAGAAAAGTGATGAAGGCTCCCTGCACCTATCCCCTGCTGAAGGAAGCCTTCAGCCTGAGCATCCTTACAGGACTAAGAAAAAGCGATATATTCTCATTAAAAGCGGCAGATCTGATAAAAAGAGACGGCATCTACTATATCAAGAAAACGTGTGTGAAGACCCAACAGGAACTGATCATCCCCCTATCGGATGAAGCAGAGGCCTGTCTGGAACGGAGCACCGGATGCCATCTTGCCGAGCTGGACAGAGAGAAAGAAACTCCCCTTTTCTCTGCCCTGCCCTCATCACGCCTGAATGAAAAGCTGAGAACATGGCTGAAAGAGGCTGGTATCACAGACAAGCACATCACCTTCCACTGTGCCCGACATACCTTTGCCACCCAGGCACTTGCCATGGGAGTAGATATCTATACCGTATCGCAACTACTGGGCCATACCCACATCAGCACCACCCAGGTATATGTTCACTCCCTGCTGCAGAAAAAGCAGGAAGCCATCCGGCTGATTGCCGGTATGGCGGCATAAAAAAAAGAATAATAGCAAACATAGTCACCCGCACTTCGGGCAACGACAAGGGTCTATATGCCACGATAAACAGGTGGCATATAGACCCTTCTTACTTTCCGGTATCTTTGATTCTCAAGAATCAAAAAACCTTATTTTTTCTCCTCTGGAACCAGGAATTTATCGCCACTCTGCTTGACAAGCTGCTTGGCAAACTTCTCTGGATAACCAGGACGAACTGGAGTAGCCCCCAAACCGTATGGAGTCTTCTTGAAGGTACCATTCTTATCGGTTGGCTTGATAATCATATCATTGTACTTCACCACCATGAACTCGAAAAGCTGGTTCCAGCGAGCCAACATCTGCTGAGCCTTCTCTACACTGTAGCCGTTGAGATACTTCACGGCAGCCTGTGGGTTCTGGGCATAAAGCTCCTGAGCCTTCTTCTCAACACCTGGCTGAGCAGCAAAATAGCTGTTGTCCAAGCTATCACGAACCTCCTTCAAGGTTGGGAACATCAGGCTGTAACGAGGATAAACCATGTTGCTGGTCATATTGCAAACCCAGTAAGCATTCTTCTTACTGAAATGCACCGCATCAACACCTGGAGTATTATAGCACTCAGGACGCTCGGTCATAGAGCAATATACAGGAGTGAAAGCAGCCATATTGGCATCATCATTACCAAACCAAAGAACACCGCCAATCTCTCTAGGCATCCATGATCGCATCTGGCTAACAAAAACAAAACCAGTCTGCTGGGTGCTGACCGGACGTTCGTTGAAGCACTGCTTTCCATCCACCTTAAACATCAATGGAGTTGGCCTGTAAGGCATCTGCCAGATACCACCTCCGATATCAGTTCCATCAGCAACAGAAAGAGGTGTACCCTCATAATGGTCACGCATGCAAGCCTCCACATCAGCAACACTCACCTTCTTGTTTGGAACCACCCAGAGAGGCATATCCTTCGCATTAGGATCCTTACCCAAAGCCCAATCAAGATAAGGACTCATATCATAGAAATGATTCAAGAGAGCCCAAGCACGAGCATCACAGAAACGACGTCCTGAGAAATCAGGCTTAGCATATGCCATTTTCCATGAGAAATCAGCATCCTTGCCCTGATACCATCCCTTACTGCGAGCAAAAGAAACGACATCCTTGGCATACATCACGTTTTTCTTATCCTTCATATTGAACTTTCCGATGCGACTCTGGTTAGCATGTGCACAAACTGCATTATCCGGAATACGGAGAGCTACCCAAACCACGCCCTTAGAGCCTGGTCCCTTGCCCATCATCTCCATAATCCAAGCTTCGTTCGGATCACAGATGGTAAAGGTCTCGCCTTCTGAATTATAGCCGTAAGTATTGGCGATGGTTGTCATCACTTTGATAGCCTCACGGGCTGTCTTACTACGCTGCAGGGCAACATAGATGAGTGAACCATAGTCCATGATACCTGTAGAATCAGCCATCTCCTCACGTCCACCATAAGTAGTTTCACCGATGGTAACCTGCCATTCATTGATATTGCCAATCACATTATAAGTCTCGGCAGCCTCCGGAATCTCACCATGATATTTATTGGTATCCCAATCGTAAATCTTACGCATCTCGCCCTTAGCATGCTTACCGGCAGGAAAATGACAGAGATTTTGGAACATACCATAGTCATCGGCACTATATGAACACATCACAGATCCATCAACCGATGCTTTTTTTCCTACTATAAAGTTGGTACATGCCTCAGCCTCAGAGACACTGCCCAACATAGCTACAGCCATTATGGCTGAAGCGAAAATCTTATTCATAAAATATACCTTAATTTATATATACAAAGTTTATATATACAAAAAGAGAAGAGCATTTTAATTCTTCACTCTTCCCTCTTCATTCTTCACTTATTCGCAAGCCTTGAAACTCATATCCAAGCCCTTCACACTATGTGTCAAGGCACCAACTGAGATGAAATCAACTCCCTGCTCTGCATAATCGCGGATGGTATCGTAAGTGATACCGCCAGAAGACTCAGTCTCATACTTACCTGCGATGATGTCTACTGCCTTCTTAGTATCAGGCACAGAGAAGTTATCGAGCATGATACGATTTACACCACCATGCTTCAATACCTGGTCGAGCTCATCGAAGCTGCGAACCTCGATTTCAATCTTCAGATCGAGCCCCTTCTCCTTGAGATAAGCATGGCAACGGTCGATGGCGTTATCGATACCGCCAGCGAAATCGATGTGGTTGTCCTTTAGGAGAATCATATCGAAGAGACCGATACGATGGTTCATACCACCACCAATCTTCACAGCCTGCTTCTCCAACATGCGAAGACCTGGAGTTGTCTTACGGGTATCAAGGATATGAGTCTTTGTACCCTCAAGACGCTTTACATACTTAGCAGTCATGGTAGCAATGCCACTCATACGCTGCATGATATTGAGCATCAAACGCTCTGTCTGGAGCAAAGAACGGGTCTTACCCTCTACAATCATTGCAATGTCACCCTTCTTAACGTGGGTTCCATCCTGAAGCAACACTTCTACCTTCATGGTAGGATCGAAACGCGCAAATACCTTCTTTGCCATTTCAACACCTGCTAACACGCCATCTTCCTTGATGAGCAAATGACTCTTACCCATGGCGTCTTCTGGGATACAACACAAAGTTGTGTGGTCGCCATCACCGATATCCTCAGCAAATGCCAAGTCTATCAACTTGTCTTCTAATTGATCTACGCTTAACATATTATTAATGTTTATGTTTAATGTTTATTGATTACTTTTCCGTTCCACAGGGCACGGAGGATGCCTTCCTCATCGCGTTCCACCCGGATTTCGCCGCCTAACCATTCGGTCATCGGCAACTCCTCTCGAAACTCGAAGTAGTTCACCACCCTGCCCTCTTGTATTTCTACCACAGCCTGCTGCAATATCGAGCCATCCGGCAATATCACCTGATGGGCTCCGCATCTTCTCATTTCAGCCATATCTTAAATATCCAGACTAATTACTCGTCATCTGAATAGGTTTATCAGGCATAGGAACCGGTGCACTGGTCGGAGGTGCCAAAGCTCCATCCGGACGTGCTGGAACACTCGGACCTGGTATACGGGTCTTACGAGCAGTATCTACTTTTGCCGAATCAGAAGATGATACAGAAGAAGAAACCGGTGCCACCTTTTTAGGATGCATACGGATGAGACGAATCTTATTGACAAACATCAGTTTAAGAGTCGTCAAAGAACCGGCATCAGAACTGAAGCCACCCTCACTCAACATAAAGTACCCCTTTATACATTTGACTCCAAGGCTATCATTATCAGCGAGTTCTACACTATAGTGCTGAGCACTCTGAATATGAATTACAGTCTGTGCCACACTATCGTTCTTGAACTGAACAGCCAGCAAAGCGATACCATCACGCATACCATCCTGGAAGATAAACTGCGAATCGAAATCAAGACGGAACCGGTCACCCTTATGGAAAGCAGTATCAGCTTCAATTTTAAAACTGCGACTGTTGAAACCCTCATCAGGTGAGAATACCATCGAAGTAGCATCCTTCCAGATATTGGCAGTATCGCCAACAGCAGTAAGATTGTCAAAATCACTATTTCCTGCACTGTTTCCACCCAATGCAACCACCTCTTTATCCAATCTTTCAGCCAAATCCTTATACACATCATGCAGCAATTCAGTATGGCGCATATAATAAACCATCGAACTGTCGAAGTCTGCCGAGGTGACATCATGTTTCTTCAGTACAGCCTCACGATAAGCCAGACTATTCTTCTCACTACCACCGTCTTCGCTCTGCGCCATAGCAAGAGCGATGTGATAATCGAAGAGAATATCCGTCATCTTTCCTTTAGAGAGCACATCTCTTGGCAGCGAAGGCTTGCAAGAAGCGAAGGCTGAACAAAAGGTTACTATCCAACAGAGATAAAGAAAAGCTTTCTTCATGATTACTTGTCCTCCTTATTTTCTTGAGATTGAGACTTTATCTTTTCTTCAGCAGTTTCAATAAAAGAAGAATCTTTAACCTTCTTCTCCTTATCACCACCTCCGAGAGCTTCCAGTTCTTTTCTACAGAAAAGCAAGAGAGAAATGATGCCGACTGATACACAGGAATCTGCAAAATTGAATACAGGATCGAAGAATGTACCATGCTGTCCACCCCAGAAAGGAAACCATTCAGGCCATGTATAGGTGAAGAACGGAAAGCGGAACATATCAACCACCTTGCCCATGAGCACGGGTGCATACCCCTCGCCGAAAGGCACAAGATAAGATACATAATAAGGTGAAGCACCGGTGAAGACAAGTCCGTAGAAGATGGAATCAATCATATTGCCGATTGCACCCGTCAGAACCAGCGCCACCAAAATGATGTATAACAAGCGATAGGTTCCACGCTTAATGATGCGATGCAGATAAATGCTCAACGCACAGATGGCTACCAGGCGCAACAGACTTAGCCAGAACTTGCCGATAAACGACATACCCCAAGCCATTCCGTTGTTCTCAACAAATTCGATATAAAACCAATCAGTAACACGAACAGACTCGCCAAGGCAAAAATGGGTCTTGATGTACACCTTGATAATCTGATCGATAACAAGAAGCACAACCACCATTGCCGTGACGAGCCATCCGTATTTAATTTTACTTGTTTTCTCCATTTATTACTTCTTTCTAGCCTCCTTAGAAGCTACACTCAAAGTGGCATGAGGTACAGCACGCAAACGCTCCTTAGGAATCAACTCGCCTGTTTCGCGGTCAATACCATAGGTCTTGTTCTGGATACGAACCAAAGCTGCTTCCAATCCCTTGATAAACTTCTGCTGACGCTGAGCCATCTGGATGATTTCTTCCTTGCTTTGTGCTTCACTACCCTCTTCAAGAGCCTTGTAGGTTGGTGATGTATCTACCACATCATTACTGTCTGAGTGGTTCAGCTGAGCCATACAATCATGATAAGTCTGCTTTGCCACCTTCAATTTCTCATCAATGATAGCGCGGAACTCCTCAAGCTCCTGATCGCTATAACGTAGTTTTTCGTTAGCCATAGATGTTATCTATTATGTTATTTGTTAATGTTTTTAGGGAATAAGGACTAGAAAGTTAGAAGCAAGCAGTTTGGAAATGCTCCTAACTTCTAACTCCTAACTCCTAACTATTTAATTCTTCTCTACGAGAATGTTCAACTTAAAGTCATCAAACTCGGTCTCAACACCTGCGTTGTCGCCGATTTCGATGCTGTCTGCCAATACCTGACCCTTGATGTAGTCGGCGAATGCCTCGATGGCTGCGTCAGTCTCCTCATTAGGAGCCACAGTTACGTTGATGCGGTCGGTAATCTCCAGACCTGTCTCCTTGCGGAGGTTCTGGATACGGTTGATCAACTCACGAGCCATACCCTCCTTCTTCAATTCTGGGGTCAACTCTACCTCAAGCGCTACGGTCAGATTGCCCTCGTTAGATACGAGCCATCCTGGAATATCCTCAGAGATAATCTCAACGTCGGCTACCTCTACCACGGCTTCCTGTCCGTCAATATTCAATGTGATGTTGCCTGCCTTCTCGAAGGCTGCAATCCGGTCCTGATCGAGCGCTGACATCTGGGCAGCAACACCCTTCATCAGCTTGCCGAACTTCTTACCCATCACTCTGAAGTTACACTTCACCTTCTTTACGAGAATGCCCTGACCCTCAATGAAGTTAACCTCCTTCACGTTCACCTCGTTCTTCAACAGTCCGGCTACTGCCTCGATGTGTGCCTTCTGTACATCATCTACTGCAGGAATCATGATCTGCTGGAGTGGCTGACGCACCTTGATGTTCACCTTGCGGCGCAATGCCAATACCATAGAAGTAATCTTCTGGGCGATGGCCATACGCTCCTCCAGGTCGGCATCGATAGCAACCTCATCAGCTACAGGGAACTTATCGAGATGTACGCTCTCCAACTCGCCGCCCAAGTCGTGATACAACTCGTCTGCATAGAATGGAGCGAATGGTGCCAGCAGCTTAGCCACTGTCATCAGGCAGGTATAGAGAGTCTGGTAAGCACTCAGCTTATCCTCGCTCATCTCCTTACCCCAGAAACGTTTACGGTTCAGACGAACGTACCAGTTAGAGAGGTCATCGTTGACGAAAGCATCGATAAGACGGCCTGCGCGGGTTGGATCATAGCCAGCCAACTCTCTGTCAACGCCCTTGATGAGGGTATTGAGTGAAGAGAGAATCCAACGGTCAATCTCTGGGCGCTTCTCGAATGGCACCTGAGCAGCCTCTGCATCGAAACCATCTACATTAGCATAGAGGGCGAAGAAGCTGTAGGTATTATATAAGGTACCGAAGAACTTACGACGGGTCTCGTCCACACCATTAGGGTCGAACTTGAGGTTGTCCCAAGGCTCGCTGTTGGTCATCATATAGAAACGAACAGGATCGGCACCATACTTGTCAATCATCTCGAATGGGTTAGTCACGTTACCCACGTGCTTACTCATCTTGTTACCCTTGGCATCGAGAACGAGACCAGAAGAGATTACGTTCTTGAAGGCTACGCTATCGAATACCATGGTAGCGATGGCGTGCAGGGTGAAGAACCATCCACGGGTCTGATCCACGCCCTCGTTGATGAAGTCGGCTGGATAGAACTTAGGAGGAATAGCATATCCCTCGTAGGTGCTGTGGATGAGTGCATCGCGGTCTGCCTCTGTGCCACGGGCCATCTCACCCTCGAATGGGTAGTGGAGCTGGGCGTAAGGCATTGAACCTGAATCGAACCAAACGTCGATGAGGTCGCTCTCACGATACATTGGCTTGCCCTCCTCGTTAACCAATACAATCTTGTCAACGTATGGACGGTGGAGGTCAATCTTATCATAGTTCTCCTGACTGTAGTCGCCTGGAACGAAACCGTTCTCCTTCAATGGGTTGCTCTGCATGATACCGGCAGCCACAGACTTCTCGATTTCAGCATAGAGTTCCTCCAAGCTGCCGATACACTTCTCGCCACGGTTCTCGTCACGCCAGATTGGCAATGGAGTACCCCAGAAGCGGGAACGTGAAAGGTTCCAGTCGTTCAGGTTCTCGAGCCAGTTGCCGAAACGGCCTGTACCGGTGCTCTCAGGCTGCCAGTTGATGGTCTTGTTGAGTTCTACCATGCGCTCCTTGCGGGCTGTATCCTTGATAAACCAGCTATCCAATGGATAATAGAGGATAGGCTTGTCGGTACGCCAGCAGTGAGGATAGTTGTGCACGTGCTTCTCGCTCTTGAAAGCCTTGCCCTCCTGCTTCAGTTCGTAGCAGAGCACGATGTTCAGGTCTTCAGCCTTATCAGAAGCCTTCTTGTCCCAGACGCCATCCAAATTAAACTGTGGGTCGTAGGCATTCTTCACGTAGTCGCCTGCGTGATGAGCGTATGCCTCCTTGTTGACGCAAGCGCTTACGAAGTTGGCATCGAGGTCTTCGATGAGATAGAACTTACCCTGGAGGTCAACCATTGGGCGGGTCTCGCCCTTCTTATTAATAAGGTAGAGAGCTGGGATGTTGGCATCCTTAGCCACCTTGGCATCATCGGCACCGAATGTAGGAGCGATGTGAACGATACCTGTACCATCATCGGTAGTAACATAGTCGCCGAGGATTACGCGGAAAGCCTCACTCTCCATCTCGACGAACTGATCGCGACCATCCTCAGAAGCGAACACCTTCTCAGGATGAGCAGCAGCATATTCTGTTACGAAAGCCGGTGCGAAGAGATCTACCTTCTCGCATGGCTTTACCCATGGCAGGAGCTGCTCGTAGTGCATGCCTTCGAGGTCTGTACCCTTCATGTGGTCGATGATACGCCAAGGGCACTGCTTCTTCTCCTTGTCGAATGGCAGGAGATTGCCTTCCTTGCACTCCTGGTCTGCCTTCAGATATGAACCTACCAGAGCCTCAGCCATCACGAGTGTCATAGGCTCGCCATTGTAGAGGTTGTAGGTCTCGATGGCTACATAGTCAATCTTAGGACCCACACAGAGAGCCACGTTTGAAGGCAGAGTCCAAGGTGTAGTGGTCCATGCGATGAAGTATGGCTTGCCCCACTTGGTCCACTCTGCCTTAGGATCCTTGATGAGGAACTGGGCTGTGGTGGTAAGGTCCTTAACATCGCGATAGCAGCCAGGCTGGTTCAACTCGTGAGAGCTCAAGCCTGTACCTGCACCTGGAGAGTATGGCTGGATGGTGTAACCCTTGTAGAGCAACCCCTTGTTGTAGAGCTGCTTGAGGAGCCACCAGAGAGTCTCGATGTACTTGTTATCGTATGTGATATAAGGATGATCAAGATCTACGAAGTAACCCATCTTCTCGGTCAACTCGCGCCACTCAGCGGTGAACTTCATCACGTTCTCGCGGCACTTGTGGTTGTAATCCTCAGTAGAGATATACTTCTCTGAAGCCTTGTTGTCGATATCCTTCTTGGTGATGCCGAGTTCCTTCTCGACACCGAGTTCAACAGGGAGTCCGTGGGTATCCCATCCCGCCTTGCGGTGAACCTGGAAACCCTTCATGGTCTTGTATCTGTTGAATGTATCCTTAATACTACGTGCCAACACGTGGTGAATACCCGGGTGGCCATTAGCTGATGGAGGTCCCTCAAAGAAGATAAACTGAGGGCAGCCTTCACGCTCGTCGATAGACTTGTGGAAGATATCATTTTTCTCCCACGCTGCTAGTACGTCATTGTTTGTCTGAGTCAAATTCAGACCGTTGTGCTCGGCAAATTTCTTAGCCATATTATCTTATATTTTTATAATGTTTTTACTTTTGGGCGCAAAGTTACAAAAAAAATATGTTTTACCCAAAAATAGAAAGACTTTTTATATAATTATTTTATTATAAACAAAAAAGTTAGGAGTTGGAACAGCGCCCCGACTCCTAACTTTTTATTTCCCGTTTTATGAAAACTTCGCTGCCATGTATTATAAATTTTCAGCCTCTTGCAACCAGATGGCAGATGCAGCATCACTAGGCATACGCCAGTCACCACGAGGACTGAGGCTTACGCTACCTACTTTCGGGCCGTCTGGCAGACAGCTGCGCTTGAACTGCTGATTGAAGAAACGGCGCACGAAGGTCTTCAGCCACTTTTTGATAGTCTCCTCATCATAGCTGTCAGGATCATTATCACTGATCTTTACACGCTCCAGTTCGGAATCAATAAATGCCTTCTTTGCCAACATGTAAATCTTGGAAGGACGGAAACCGAAACGCAGGAAATAGTAGAGGAAGAAATCATGCAGTTCGTATGGTCCCACCAAATCTTCCGTCTTCTGCTTGATATTTCCATTCTCATCTGCCGGAATCAACTCTGGACTGATAGGAGTATCGATGATATCACGAAGAGTGATGCGGCTCTGTTCGTCTACCCCACTCTCTGCTACATGATTTACGAGATGTCGGATCAGGGTCTTAGGAATGCTGGCATTCACGCCATACATGCTCATGTGGTCACCATTATAGGTAGCCCATCCTAATGCCAACTCTGAAAGGTCGCCGGTACCGATAACCATACCACCCATCTTATTGGCTAAATCCATCAGGATCTGGGTACGTTCACGAGCCTGGGAATTCTCGTAAGTCACATCATGCACACTGGCATCCTGACCGATGTCCTCAAAGTGCTGGGTTACAGCCTTGGCGATGCTGATTTCCTTAATGGTAATACCAAGACTCTGCATCAGCGAGATAGCATTATTGTAGGTTCTGTCTGTGGTTCCGAATCCCGGCATAGTGACACCTACGATACCCTTTCGGTTCATTTTGAGTTTATCAAAAGCTTTTACACAAACTAGTAAGGCCAGCGTAGAATCCAAACCGCCGCTAATACCGATTACTACGGTCTTGGCATGGGTATGAACGATACGTTTGGCTAGTCCCATGAGTTGGATATTGAAAATTTCCTCGCAAGAGGCATTCATATCGCTGCTGGTAGGAATAAACGGATGAGGATTCACCTCACGTTCCAACACAAAATCGCGTTCATTCTCGGTTGGATCGGCTTCGATATTACGGATATTGAACTGACCGCCAAGAACCGAATATTTGATATTGCGCTGGGCATTTACATAAGTAGAATTCGTACGACGCTCAGAGCGGAGTTTCTCTACATCTATCTGTGAGATAACCATCTGCGGTTCAATAGAGAAACGTTCACTCTGTGAAAGTAAAACTCCATTCTCATAAATCAGGGCATTTCCACCATAAACCACATCCTGCGTACTCTCACCGAATCCGCAGGAACTGTAGATATATCCGGTCATGGTACGGGCACTCTGCTGACTGAGCAGACTCTTCAGATAATGATGTTTTCCGATGAGTTCGTCGCTTGCAGAAAGATTGAAAATCAGGTCTGCTCCTGCTAGCGCCAGTTTGTTGCTAGGAGGAGCCGGAGCCCATACATCTTCGCAGATTTCCACACCAAACTGTACGCCATCGAAAGTTTGAAAAATCTGAACATCAGGCGTCAGTTTCACCTTATGCCCGGCATAACGGACTTCGCAATCTCTCAGGTCCTGAGCCGAGGCAAACCAGCGTTTCTCATAAAACTCGCTGTAGTTTGGAAGATATGTCTTCGGTACAATGCCGAGAATCTGTCCATGCTGGATAACGATTCCACAATTGAGCAACAAGTCGCCCGCTATCACCGGCGCACCCACGATAGAGATGATATCGAGTTTGCGTGTGAAATCGAGCAACATCATCACCGCCTGTTCAGATGATTCGAGAAGCATCTGCTGACGGAAGAGATCCTGACAGGAATAGCCCGTAACAGAGAGTTCCGGAAATGTAATGATTTCTACACCCTTTCCCTCAGCCAGCGCTATCTGTTCCTCTATCTGCTGGGTATTGAAAATGACATCACCCACCTTTACGGCAAGGATGGCACTAGCTACCTTAATAAATCCGTACTTCATAATAAATTACTTTATTGTTACCTGTGTAGCACCATAGCCATACTCCTGGAAAGAAGCATCCTGATAAGTGCAACTCTTATAGCGATAGTTCAACTCATGAATGAGAGTCTGGCGCAACACACCTTCGCCCTTTCCATGAATAAAGATAATTTTCTGTCCCTTCTTTTTCTTATATTCCTCCATGGTCTTCTTGAAGATATCCATCTGATAATGAAGAATATCTGCAGAATTCATTCCAGCAGTTGTTTCAAGCACTTCATCCGCATGAAGATCTATCACTAGGGTACCATCATCCTTCTTGCTCTTCTTCTTGCTGGTGTTGGCGACAACCTTCTCATCCTTATACATCTGCTCTTTCAGACGCTTGGAATCGATAACCAGCGGACGGGCTATTTCATCGTTCTCTACAATCGTAAAGAGATAGGCTGGAGTCTCGAAGAAATCGTTCTCCTCGAAAAGATGAAGTTTGTAGAATTTCACGGGATCGAGACGGAACTGAACATCTGTTGCCGGCTTTAGGAGAAATGGCTTGTCCTTCTTGTAAGCTATCATCTGGATAGCGATATGCTCCATCTCGTTCAGAGCCTCACGACCGAATTCCTCGATGAAGAGTTTGGTGTTCGGTTCTATTTCTCCCTCTGCTTTCAGAGTCCATGCATTTCCCTCAGCCACGAGATAGGTATAGTGGAGATAGTAGTTGCTGTCATTCACCATATAGGTCTCGAAACGGGTATTGGTTACGTCCTTGATGTTGATAGGTACAAAGGCGAGATAAGCACTGAGTTTGTTGCCACCCGTACGTTCCTGAACCGGTTTCACAAAGGTTATCTCACGGTCGGCAGCATCATATTCCTCTACATCCATATCCACGTCATCGTGATCATTCAAGATGGCCTTGATACTCCGACTGTCCTGATGCAGTTCGGTATTGGCATGCTCCTCAGCCTTCTGCTGCGCATCCATTTTAGCCGAAATCATCTTGCCCATGGAGTATTCATCCTGCTCCACCACAACTACCTCGTTGATAGGCATCGGAATCTCAAAACCATCCTCATCCTCAACAAGCACAATATTTTTACCTTGGAAGCCGGCAACCTTTCCGCCACCCACTTCGCTCAAGAATCTGACTTTATCTCCTTTTTTCATAATCTATTAATAATTTGTAATTGCAAAGATACAAAAGATATTGCAAAACAGGGCTTATTTTAATATTTTTAATGCTACTGATAAAAATAATCCTGTAAAAGATGCACCATGTTAGATATTTTTCCGTATCTTTGCAAAGAAAAAGAAATAGTAACGAACCCATTAAACTGAAAAGTTATGATTACATTTCCTTGCGCCAAGATTAATCTTGGTTTAAATATAGTTAGCAAGCGGAAAGATGGATACCACAATCTTGAAACGGTGTTCTACCCTATTCCGCTGACCGATGCACTTGAAATCAAGCTCATGGGCGATGAATTCCCTAGCGATGTTCCTTGTGATCTGAAGATTACAGGTAACGCAGTGGATTGCGACGAACAGAACAATCTCGTTGTAAAAGCTTATAATCTCCTGGCTGCCGACTTCAGGATTCCACGCATCCATGCTCACCTGGTGAAGCGTATTCCTTCGCAGGCTGGTTTGGGTGGCGGCTCTGCCGATGCAGCCTTCATGATCCGTTTGTTGGACGAGCGTTTCCGCCTCAATATCGGTAATCCGGAGATGGAAAGATATGCTGCCAAACTGGGCGCAGACTGTGCCTACTTCATTTCTGCCAATCCTGAGGATGGCGATACTGCTTGCTATGCAGAAGGTATCGGCGAAGAACTGATGCCGGTAAGTGGTCCTGGCGATAATCTGAGGGGCTATCATCTGGTTGTGGTGAAGCGCGATGACATTGCCGTCAGCACCAAAGAGGCTTATGCAGCCATCACCCCACAGGCACCAGCCAAATGTTGCCGCGACATTGTACGACAGCCTATCGAGACTTGGAAAGAGGAACTTGTCAACGATTTTGAGGCACCTATCTTCAAGATGCACCCGGAACTGGCAGAAATCAAACAGAAGCTGTACAACCTGGGTGCCGTATATGCAGCGATGAGTGGTAGCGGAAGTGCCATCTTCGGTATCTTCAAGCATAAACCTGCAAATATAGAGGAACAGTTCGAAGGAATGTTCTGTAAAATAATGAAACTTTAATTTAGTTAATAGTTTACTCAAAATATAATGAACGAAGAAACACATCAGAAACTGATGACTATCAAGCGAAGCTTCCGCTTGCTGATGAATGGTCCGGGATCGCAATCTATGCGCGATAAGGGACTGGGATATAAACTGAATTGGGGCGTACCATTCTATGAACTGAAAAAGATGGCTGAGGAATATGGTAAAGACTACGACCTCGCCATCGAACTGTGGAAGGAAGATATCCGGGAATGCAAGATTCTGGCTACACTCATCATGCCTGCCGATAAGATGCTTCCGGAAATCACAGATTTATGGATGGAACAGGTACAGAGTCAGGAGATGGCAGAGATGCTTGCCTTCAACCTTTTGCAACACGTAGATTATGCGCCTGTCATCGCCTACCAGTGGATAGCGAGTGATAAGCCGCTCTATGAGATTGCCGGTTTCCAGCTCCTTGCCCGTCTTTTTGCCAATGGAAAAGAGCCTAACGAGCGTGGCATCAACGAATTCCTGGATCAGGCTGCCACTGCATTGCAGGGTGACAACATGGGAATAAAACATGCTGCCTCTAATGCGGTTCTCCGTTTCTGCGACTTCGGTGAAGATTTCGAGAAAATTGCAAGAGGCGCACTCAAGGGTATCTACGAGATTTAACGCTTCTGCAGATGCGGTCAGAAACAGGCCACACCCCTGCTGAAAATACGTCCCGATGCAGCAAATGCTACGTCGGGACGTATTTTTATGGCTAAATTCAGCGTTACATGAAATACTTCTGGTATTCGTTTTCGAAATTCGGAGTGAAAACACCCTTGCCGATGTTTTCGCTGATTTCATCCTTGGTCCAGAATCTGCCACCGGCCAATTCTTCCTGGCTCGGTTTCACCTCGCCATCATATACACAGCGATGTACATAAACCAGTTCCTTTTCCCGCTGACTCTCAAAGACATAATGCCCAAGAGATTCCGGTTCAAAATCGGTGATACCCAATTCTTCCCTTACCTCACGATGCAAAGCCTGACTCACGCTTTCGCCTAAATCAACATGACCGCCGCAGGCTGTATCCCATTTATCCGGCTGGATATCCTTCCAGGCTGGACGATGCTGCAGATACAGATCACCCCGGCTGTTGAATACATGCAGATGAACTACCGGATGCAATATCTTGCTTCCGTCGTGGGCATGACCACGGGTAACAGCGCCCAGGATGTTGCCCATTTCATCTACTATCGGAAATTCCTCGTTCTTATTATCTATCATCATTTTTTTAAAGTTTATAGTTAACAGTTTATAGCGGCTTCGCCGTATGGCAAGAATGCCCTATAAACTATCAACTCTTAACTATTAACTTTCTAAAGCGTTCCGTATTCATCAGAGTAGCGCAACATCTGGTCGACATAGCTCTCCTCGTAATCCAATACCACGTCTGTAATTTCGCCTTCTTCATCCATCTCCAGCGTCATCTTCGGATTGATGAATCCCTTGTATGGAGCGAGATTCAGTTTCTTGTATCTTGCCAGTATCTCGCGATGCAATTCCGGATCAATATTCACGGCATACTTCTCAACCAACAGGCGGGCAGCCTCGAAATCACCCTCGCTCTTGATGCGCTGAATTTCAGCAAGCAACTCACCGAAGAGATGGCGGAGCTTGGCATAATCATTAATCTTCACATAAGTCTTCGTCGTAATGATATTGCCCTCGCTGTCCTTCAAAGCATCCTCGGCAGAAGCATAGTTCACATCCATCTTCACCAGTTCCACAGCCCCCTCGGCATGTTCCATCACCCACCAGGCTATCAGCGCACGGTTGCGCATGTGGGCTTCCTCTATCTTGTCGCCTTCCTTGATGCGGATGGTCTGGGTGAGCAGACCGTTCATCAGATAACCGTAATACTGAGCCTTGTATGCCTCATCATTCGGAGTCAGCCCCAGTTCTACCAATTTATGGTCGGCTACATAATAGAGTCCGAAAAGATCGGCTCTCGCCTCTTCTATCGTACTGCCATACGCCTTCAGTGCATCAGGGTCGGTACCAGGCAAAAGCTGTCCGCTACCATGTCCCAGACACTCATGCAGGTCGGTATGCAGATCATCTGTAATATCCTCGTACTGATTCATCAGACTGATGGTATCCTCGTCGATAACGAATTCATCGCGGAAACCATTGCCTTGAGCTGCCTTGTTATATGCTTCGGTCAGGTTACCGATGGTCACACTCTTAGAACCATATTCCTGACGGATCCAGTTGGCATTCGGAAGATTGATGCCGATGGCAGAAGCAGGATATTCCTCGCCACCCAACATCGCCGCACAGATGACATTGGCTGTAACACCCTTCACCTCCGGCTTGCGGAAACGTGGGTCTACAGGTGAATGGTCCTCAAACCACTGGGCATTCTGACTGATGGTCTGGGTGCGCTTCGTAGCTTCAAGATCCTTATATTCTACGATGCCTTCCCAAGTACCTTTCAGTCCGAGCGGATCGCCATACACTTCGATAAATCCGTTGATGAAATCAATCATTCCCTCGTGCTGCTGCACCCAGGCAATGCTGTAACGGTCGAAATCCTTCAGATCGCCTGTACGGTAATACTTCACCAGAAGATCGATGAGATGTTTCTGTTCCTCATTTTCTGCATATTTCTGAGCACGGAGCAACCAGGAAACAATCTCCTTGATAGCTGCGCCATAGAGGCCGTCTTCTGTCCATTTCAGCTCCACCAGTTCACCATTACGCTTGGTCAGTTTAGAGTTCAGTCCATACGAAGGTGCCTGTTCGTTGCCATCTTCCTTCATCCTGGCATAGAAACGTTCTACTTCTGCCTGAGAAACATTCTCATAGAAATTGCAGGCAGAAGTCTGCACCAGATCCTCGCCATCCGTCTGATTCACACGCTTAGGCATAACTTCCGGATTGAAGATGACAGGCACCAAAATGCCCAACAGGTCTTCCTTGCTCTGACCCTTGGAAAGAGGCAGATATTCATCGGCTACAGCCCCAACCATCTCATAGAAAGATTCCTCTGAAAATCCTGGCACAAACTTTTCACATCCATAATGATGATGGATGCCGCTGGCAAACCAGACACGCTTCAGATAAACTTCGAAAGCCTTGAAATCTTCACTTTCTCGATTACCCTCGTAATGAAGGTATACAGCCTCCAGGGTTTTACGGATGCGCAGGTTGTATTTGCCCTGCTGGTCGAAGGTGATATCACGTCCCAAGAGGGTTGCCTTCGACAAGCAATAAATATAAATTTTCTGTGTGAGCGACAGGTTTTCGAAACCCTTCAGCTCATAACGGAGCATCTGGATATCGGCAAATCGCTCTTGAGTGTTTACATTACATTTTGCCATTTTTATCTGTATTTACCATGCAAAAGTAATACATTTTTTCCACATACCAAACTTTTCCTCCTGTTTTTCGCTCTTTGCAAAGTTTTTTACTTGAAATATACACTTTTTCTTGGAGAAAACTTTTATTTATGCAGATTATTCATTACCTTTGCATGAAAATCAAAACAAAAACATGCCGGTAAAGGCAGAAATCATAAAACGGCAATCATGCAGATAAACGAGATATTAAAAAGCTATTTTGGATACGATTCCTTCCGCCCCAACCAGGAAGCGATTATCAGAGAGGTAATGCAGGGACACGACTGTCTGGTTCTCATGCCGACAGGTGGTGGAAAGAGTCTGTGCTACCAGGTTCCCGCATTAGCAATGGAAGGTACCGCTGTGGTCATTTCACCGCTCATCAGTCTGATGCACGACCAGGTGGAGGCGCTCAAGGCAAACGGTATCCCGGCAGAAGCACTGAACAGCGGAAACGACACGACTGATGAACTCATCATCCGACGCCGATGCGAGAAGGGAGAACTGAAACTCCTTTATGTTTCGCCCGAAAAACTCATCAGCGAGATACCTTATTTATTCAGCAACATCAAGATTTCGCTCTTTGCCGTTGACGAGGCCCACTGCATCAGCCAGTGGGGACACGATTTCCGTCCGGAGTATTTGCAACTCGGTATGCTGCACGAGAATTTCCGCAATATCCCGGTGATGGCGCTCACAGCCACAGCCGACAAGATAACGCGCGAAGATATCATACGCCAGCTTCATCTCAATGGGCAGACGTTCGTAAGCAGTTTCGACCGCCCCAACCTCTCCCTCACCGTAAGACAGGAGAGTACCAAAAAGGCAAAGCTCCAATACATCACCCGCTTCATCAGTAATCATCCGGAAGAAGCGGGCATCATCTACTGTCTCTCCCGCAAGAACACCGAAATGGTAGCTCAGGAACTTATCGATCTGGGTATCAATGCCGCAGCCTATCACGCCGGAATGACTGCCCAGACCAGAGCATCAGTACAGGAGCGGTTCAAGATGGACCAGATTCAGGTGGTATGTGCTACCATCGCTTTCGGAATGGGCATCGACAAGAGTAATATGCGCTGGGTAATCCACTATAATATGCCTAAAAGCATAGAGAGTTTCTATCAGGAAATAGGTAGAGCCGGAAGAGATGGAGCACCATCAGATACCGTGCTGTTCTATTCGATGGCCGACATCATCACCCTCCGTTCTTTCTGTGAAGAAAGCGGACAGCGTGATGTGAACATGGAGAAACTGCGCCGCATGGAGGAATATGCCGAATCAAGAGTATGCCGACGACGCATTCTGCTGAATTATTTTGGCGAGACATCATCCTGCAACTGCGGCAACTGTGACGTTTGCAAGAATCCTCCACGCACCTTCGACGGCACCATCAGAGCCCAGAAAGCCCTGAGTGCCGTGGTCCGTTCGGGTGAGCATATTGCAGTAGGTACCTGCATCGAGATTCTGAGAGGCATGCATTCTTCTGCCGTTGTGAAAAACAAATACAACGAGATGAAGACCTTCGGTGTGGGCAGGGATACAACATCTAAGGACTGGAATGCTTATCTGCTGCAGATGCTGCAGATGGGATTCTTCGAGATTGCCTACAACAACCACAACTACATGAAGGTTACCGATTTAGGCTGGAAGGTACTGAAGGGAGAACATCATGTTTCGCTGGCCTATATCGAAGAAGATGATAAAGCCACCCGCCCACAGAAAACGGTACGCAACAGGAAGGGCGCCATCGCCCAGCCGGGAAATCTCATTCCTGAGGTACATGCCGAACGTGTCCTCTTCCAGGAAGACTCGAAAGGCGTGGAAGACAAAGGGCTCTTTGAACACCTCAGAAAGATACGCAAGAACCTTGCCGACGAACAGGGTTATCCTCCATATATCGTACTCAGCGACAAGAGCCTTCATGAACTCGCAAGGATGAAACCTACCACCAAGAATGCCATGAGCCTGATCAGTGGTATCGGAGAATTCAAGCTCAATAAATATGGCGATACCTTCATCAAGGCTATCAGGAAATATACAGGACTATAACAGGAGAATATCTCCGAAAGATATTTTCATAACCTTCGGAGATAATTTCATAACCTTCGGAGATATTTTCATAACTAAGGGAGATAATACCCGTAACTAAGGGAGATAGCATTCGTAACTAAGGGAGATAAAAAAATCGGGATGTCTGCAAGTTCAGAACTGCAAACATCCCGATTTAATTTTATAGATTGAAGAGATGCGCAACTTAGTTGTTTACGCTACCTCCCACAATATCAAGCAATTCATTGGTAATGGCCTGTTGACGACTCTTGTTGTACTGCAAGTTGAGTTCGCGCAAGAGTTCATCGGCATTATCCGTAGCGGTCTGCATGGCCACCATTCTGGCAGCATGCTCACTCGCCTGGCTATCCAGCAACGCTGTATAAATCATCAGACGAAGCTGCTTAGGAATCAAGACTCCCAAAACAGTCTCCAAGTCTGGCTCTACAATGAAGTCATCATTCAGAGGTTTTGCCTCAGAACTCTGGCGTCCGTCAGCTTCAGCCTGTTTTTGGCGCAGATATTCCTGAGCCTTTGCCGTAACCACATTAGAGGTAAGGTCACGATCGTTGTCCACTCCTATCGCCTCTGTGCTGAGGTCAATAGGCAAGAAAGTCTTGCGGGTCAGAATCTGTGAACCGGCACTCTTAAAGTGATGATAAATCATCTCCACCTTATCGAGCTCACCAGCAGCATACTGCTTGGCAAGTGAATGGGCGATATCTGCACAGGCGCTGGCATGAGGATGATCGGCAAGATCATTAAAGTTACCGCCAATCTTCAAACCCAGTTTCTGTGCCTTCTCTGCCACTTTTCGTCCGATAGGATATACCGTGATGTCGTCAATGCCTTGAGCCTTATACTCGTCCACCGCATGCATCATCATCTTGATAACGTTGGAATTGAATCCACCACACAAGCTGCTGTTAGAACTGTATACCACAAGAGCTACACGCTTGGTTTCCTTGTGCTCCAACTGCAACGGATGGTCGACATTCGGAGTACTCACCAGGAAGCTCTTGAGGATATGTTCCAGCATATTCTCGTAAGGAAGCATATTCTGGATAGCTACCTGAGCATGATGCAACTTACTGGAAGCCACCATCTTCATCGCACTCGTAATCTTACGGGTACTGTTAACGCTGGCTATGCGAGTTTTAATCTCTTTTAATGACGGCATAGGCTATTACGCATTATATTGTCCTGCAACATTAGCCATGGTCTCCTCGACAGCCTTAATGGCATCGTCGGTGAGTTTACCATCGCCCAAAGTCTCAATCACATCAGCGTGCTGGCTGCGCATTGCATCGAGGAACAGATCCTGACAGTCGCGAACCTTATCCATTGGCACGTCGTGCATCAATCCGTGAACACCACAGTAGAGAATAGCTACCTGCTCGCCTACCGGCATTGGGCGGTACTGAGGCTGAACCAGCAACTGGTCGTTCTTACGGCCACGGTCCAGAGTCATCGCTGTTACGGCATCCATATCGCTAGAGAACTTAGAGAAGGCCTCCAGCTCACGATACTGAGCCATATCAATCTTCAGTGTACCAGCCACCTTCTTCATACTCTTGATCTGGGCAGAACCACCTACACGAGATACGGAGATACCTACGTTGATAGCTGGACGGAAGCCCTGGTTGAAGAGGTCGGTCTCAAGGAAGATCTGACCGTCGGTGATGGAAATCACGTTGGTTGGGATGTATGCTGATACGTCACCAGCCTGTGTTTCGATGATAGGGAGGGCTGTCAAAGAACCACCACCCTTAACGTGACCCTTCATGCACTCTGGAAGGTCGTTCATCTGCTCGGCTACCTCCTGCTGGTCGTTGATACGAGCGGCACGCTCCAACAGACGAGAGTGGAGATAGAAGACATCACCAGGATAAGCCTCACGTCCGGATGGACGGCGGAGAATCAGAGATACCTCACGGTAAGCCACAGCCTGCTTACTCAAGTCATCGTATACGACGAGAGCTGAGTAACCACGGTCGCGGAAGTACTCACCGATAGCTGCACCGGCAAATGGTGCGTAATACTGCATGGCTGCAGGATCGGCAGCGGTAGCACTTACGATGATGGTATATGGCAGGGCGCCATGCTCCTTGAGGTTCTGTACCAATGCTGCAACGGTAGATGCTTTCTGACCGATAGCTACATAGATACAATATACTGGCTTGCCAGCCTCATAGAAACTCTTCTGGTTGATGATGGTATCCACTGCGATGGCAGTTTTACCGGTCTGACGGTCACCGATGATCAGCTCACGCTGTCCACGACCGATAGGAATCATAGAGTCTACCGCCTTCAAACCAGTCTGAAGAGGTTCCTTTACTGGCTGACGATAGATTACACCAGGTGCCTTACGATCCAAAGGCATCTCGAAAGAATCGGTGAGGTCGATGTCACCCAGACCATCAATAGCCTGACCCAGAGGGTTTACGACACGTCCGAGGAAGTTGTCGTTTACACGGATAGAAGCGATACGGTGTGTACGCTTCACGCTCTGTCCCTCCTTGATGCCAGCTGTAGGACCTAAGAGGACACAACCTACATTGTCTTCCTCCAAGTTCATGACGATAGCCATGGTTCCGTTCTCAAACTCAAGAAGTTCATTAGCCTCGGCATTGCGCAGACCATAGATACGAGCCACACCATCGCTGACGGTAAGCACGGTACCCACCTCGTCAAACTGCTGAGAGCCATTCACCTCCTGGAGCTGCTGCTGAAGAACCTCAGACACCTCACTTGGTTTAATTTTATCTGACATTGTTTATTTACTTTAATTGTTAAATGAGGAGTTAAGGAGTTGAAAGAAGTTAAAGGAGTTAAGACAATAGCTTATCTTATATCCAGTTTCTCTCATTATTAAGAAGTCCTCCTGTTTTATCAGGATAAAGGTGTTGTCTTAACTCCTTTAACTTCTTAAATTCTTAACTACTCAAAAAAATTACTTTTTGAGCTGTGTCAGAATGTTGTTGAGCTTAGTCTTTACACTCGCATCCATTCTGTAAGTATCATACTCAAGGATGAAACCGCCAATCAGTTCAGGGTTCACCTCGGTCTTGAACTCCACAGTACCTTTCGTTCTCTGCTCCACCATCTTGCGCATCTTGTCCTCCGTAGAGGCATCAACGGCAGTGGCGGTGATCAGCTTACCGCGGATGATGTTCTTCTGTTTCCTGTAAAGAGTGATATACGAAGCAGCCATGAATTGCAGGGTGCTCTCCCTATCCTCTTTCAAGACGAGAGCGATAAACTTCCTGCTCAGTTCCGTAGGCTCTTTGCCCAGGGCTGTGATGAGAAGTGCCTCTTTCTTGTCTTTGGAAAGCATAGGGTTGTCTATCGTAAATCTCAGTTCAGGCACGTCGATGTAGCTCTTAAAGAGCGTCTGCATCTCCTGGTAGACCTGATCTTCGAGCTTCATGCCGAGTGCAGCCTTGATGAGGGCACGGGCATAACGCACCGATATTACACCTATATCCATAAGCTTTACTATTTGTTGTCAGAAGAAACCTCGTCCAGCAGTCGATTTATCATATCCATCTGTGCCTTGTCGTCAGAGAGCTTAGCCTTGAGCACCTTCTCTGCAATCTGAACAGAGAGTTCTGCTACCTGACCTCGGATTTCACGAATGGCGTTCTGCTTCTCGGTCTCAATCTGCTTCTTGGCATCAGAGAGGAGACGTGCGCCTTCTTCGCGTGCTTTATCCTGTGCTTTCTCTACAATGGCATCGCGGGTTTCGGCAGCCTCCTTGAGGAGGGCAGCCTGCTTCTCGCGAGCTTCCTGCAAGATGGATTCACCTTCTTTTTGGATATTGGCAAGCTTCTCGTTGGCTTCGTGAGCCTTCTTCAGACTATCATCGATGAAAGCCTTGCGTTCGTTCACCATCTTAATGATGGCTGGGAATCCAGCCTTCCAAAGAATGATGAAGACGATGATGAAGACCAGCGTCATCCAGAAGAGCAAACCGCTATCAGGAATTAATAAATCCATATATACTGGTTAAAGTTTTACTTAAACGTTTTATTTTAACTAACTCTAGAATCATCTCTATCATGCCCCGGAAAGACATCAGGCTGATGCCTGAGACTTCCTTTTATCGGGGCAGATGATAGTGACAGATGAGATGATTACATAACGATTGCCAGGATGGCGATGATGACAGCGAAGAACGCAACACCCTCAACCAACGCAGCTGCGATAATCATAGAAGAACGGAGGTCGCCCATCTTCTCTGGCTGACGAGCCATAGCGTCCATAGCCTGGCCACCAATGCGACCGATACCAATACCTGCGCCAATAGCGGCCAAACCTGCACCTACTGCGGCACCCAACTTTGCAATCTCTGCTGCTAATAAAAGTGATAACATAATCTTAATAATTTAAGTTGTTTATATTTTCTTTGTTTATTATCTGAATGAAATTAGATCCGTAATCTATAATCTATAAACTATAAATTATAAACTATAAACTACTTCACTACCTCTGGCTCAGCCTCATGAGACTTTACATGAGCCAGCGAGATGAATACTGCACTCAGCATGGTGAATACCAATGCCTGAATGTAGCTTACCAATACTTCGAGGAGCATCATAAAGGCGCTCATCGCAACACTTACTATTGTCATACCCGTACCTGCCACATAGTTGGCGATAGCATTCTCACTGATGTTGAACATAATGAAAATGATAGCCGCAAACGAAAGTGCGATGGCGTGACCCGCCATCATGTTGGCGAAAAGTCGGATAATCAGAGCCAGCGGTTTCGTAAAGATTCCGAAGAGCTCGATGAATGGCATCAGTGGCACAGGGACCTTCAACCAGGTTGGTACCTCCGGCCAGAAGATTTCCTTCCAGTATTCCTTGGTACCGGTGAAGTTGGTGATCAGGAATGTCGTTACACCAAAGAATACGGTGCAGGCGATATTACCCGTCAGGTTACCACCACCTGGAGGGAATGGTACGATACCCATGATGTTCGCCACGAAGATAAAGAAGAAGCAAGTAAGCAACCATGGTGCGTACTTTGGCGCTTCCTTACCCAGGGTGGCCTCAATTACATCGGTATATACCGACATGATGAACATGTGCATCAGTCCCACAAATCCCTTTGGTGCAGGGTCATCCACCTTGTGCTTCCTGCACCAGCGGGCTGGTATCAGGACACAGAGCAACAGGATGATAGCATCGATGAAGAGCACGCAAACGGTCTTCGTGATGGAGATGTCAAGCGGACGAACCTCCTGGCCTCCCACCTTCTCTACTATCTTGTTGGGATTCGCCTGCGCATCAGCGTTCTTGATCACCAGGTTGAAAGGTCCTGGACGGTCTCCATTGGCATCCTTCTCTTCCGAGAATTCGCTGCTGCAGAACACGTGCCAGCCCGAAGTGGTGTTAACGATGATTGGCAGATGAATCACTACGGGATGGTCTCCCACCTTGGTGATATGCCATTCATAAGAATCCTTGATATGACCCCACAATATCTCTTTCACATCGATGTTCTCCTTAGCCGATACCTGCAGAGGTGCCAGCGTGAAGAGCAGCATCGCCATCAAGAGGAATTGCTTGAGATGTTTCATATTCTTTAATTCTTACTTTTGTTTATTAATTATTTGTTTCAGAACCGCTTATGAAAGACGGTTCTTTTTCTCTACCCGAGCGAAGTAGATGCAGTCGAACACGAGAAGTACGACATAGAAAAGGGCGAAGATGGCGGTAAAGCCCAGAATGTTCTGCCTGTCGCATACCAGCACATAGATGAGGAACACCAGCGTACCAGCCATCAGCTTCAAGACCAGTGCCGCCATGTAGAACTTGGCGAGATTGGCTGGCGATGACTTTGCAACAGCCTTCCATGCTTCACCATAAGCAGTACTTGCAACGAGTGAGAATATCGCACTCACTACCAGCGGGTTAACAACCTGGGCTATCATATCATCGCATTGAGCAGATAATCTGCAGGCAAAGAGCACGGCAAGAGCCACTGCTGCTGTAAGCCACAAAGAAATCTGCTTATACCTGATACTCGCCTGTCTGATAGTCTGCAAGCGCAACTTTTCGTCTTTTTCCATTGTTCTATTTTATCAATATAGCTGTCAACTATTAACTGTCAACTATTAACTAAATTATACTTCTACGCAAAGGCTTACTTCGTTTTTCTTACATTCCACGAATCCGCCCTTGATGTTCATTACCTGCTTGCCTTCCTTGGTAGTGTATTCCACCTTGCCCACTTCGAGCGAAGAGATGATAGGCGCGTGATCCTTGAGAATCTCGAACGAGCCGAGGGTTCCCGGAACCAGTACGCTCTCTACCTCACCCTGGAAGACTACTTTCTCAGGAGATACTATCTTTAGCTGTAACATAAGCCGTGGATTTAAAGATTACGCCTGTGCTGCTGCGAGCAACTGCTTAGCCTTCTCCTTGGCATCCTCGATAGTACCTACGTTGAGGAAAGCCTGCTCTGGCAGGTCATCTACCTCACCGTCGAGGATGGCGTTGAAGCCCTTGATAGTCTCTTCGATAGGAACCATCACACCCTTCAAACCGGTAAACTGCTCTGCTACGGTGAATGGCTGGCTCAGGAAACGCTGTACACGGCGTGCACGGTTCACGGTCAACTTATCCTCATCAGAGAGCTCATCCATACCGAGGATGGCGATGATATCCTGCAACTCGTTATAACGCTGCAACAACTGCTTTACTCGCTGTGCACAATCGTAGTGCGCCTTGCCCACAATCAGCGGGTCGAGGATACGAGAGGTAGAACCCAACGGGTCTACGGCAGGATAGATACCGAGAGATGCAATCTTACGGGAAAGCTCAGTGGTAGCATCCAGGTGAGTAAAGGTGGTAGCTGGAGCAGGGTCGGTCAAGTCATCGGCAGGCACATAAACGGCCTGTACAGAGGTGATGGAACCATTCTTGGTAGAAGTGATTCGCTCCTGCATGGCACCCATCTCAGAAGCCAGCGTTGGCTGATAACCTACGGCTGATGGCATACGACCCAACAGCGCAGATACCTCAGAACCAGCCTGGGTGAAACGGAAGATGTTATCGATAAAGAACATGATATCCGCTGCCTCACCATTCTTACCTCCGTGATCACGGAACTCCTCTGCTACGGTCAAACCAGAGAGAGCTACAGAAGCACGTGCCCCAGGTGGCTCATTCATCTGACCATATACCAAGGTAGCCTGACTCTTGGCAAGTTCCTCAGGATCGACAAGAGAGAGATCCCACTTACCTTCTTCCATCGCTTTACGGAACTTCTCGCCATACTTGATAACACCAGACTCGAGCATGTCTCGAATCAAGTCGTTACCCTCACGGGTACGCTCACCTACTCCGGCAAATACAGAGTAGCCGTTGTGTCCCTTGGCAATGTTGTTGATCAACTCCATGATAAGCACCGTCTTACCTACACCGGCACCACCGAAAAGACCAATCTTACCACCCTTCATGTAAGGCTCAAGCAGGTCGATCACCTTAATACCGGTAGCAAGCATCTCCTTGTGAGTAGAAAGTTCGTCAAACTTCGGAGCCTCACGGTGGATAGGATAAGCACCCTTCATGTCCAATTCATTCATACCATCAATAGGCTGTCCGATGACATTCATCATACGGCCCTTGATCTGCTCTCCGGCTGGCATCTGGATTGGGTTACCTGTAGGGATAACCTCCAAGCCACGCTGCAAACCGTCAGTATTATCCATAGCGACACAGCGAACCGTATCCTCACCGATATGCTGCTGCACCTCGATGACAAGTTCGCGGCCGTCTGGACGTTTTACCTTCAGAGCTTCATAAATTTTAGGAAGCACCTTCTCTGGATTCTCGCCCTTTGTATCGAAGTAAACGTCGATAACAGGACCGATAATCTGAGAGATACGTCCGTTAATTTGTGACATAAGCTTATTAGTTTAAAAGTTATATATATTTATATTATTCTTGACTGCAAAAGTAACAACAATTTATGGAAACCACAAATTAATTTAAAGTTTTATTCGGCTTTTATACCTTATTAAACCATTTTTAGTTCCCTTTAAACCATTTTCCCATGCAAAAGCAAGAAGTCAGGAGTCCAAACTCCCTTCTTCTTACTCCAATCTCTATCAATCAGATGCTCAACTCGTCCAAAACCTTGATGAGTTTACGGTCGAATGGCTTATCTGAGCGGATGGCTTCAGAAAGCGGAACGTATACCACCTCGTTATTGCGTACGCCAATCATCACATTGCGCTGTCCCTGCATGATAGCCTCGATGGCACCACAACCGGTACGGCTCGCAAGAATACGGTCACGGGCTGACGGACGGCCGCCACGCTGCAAGTGACCCAGGATAGATACACGTACATCAAACTCAGGGAACTCCTTGCGCACACGGTCGGCATAATAAAGAGCACCACACTTAGGACTCTCTGACACGATGACGATACAACTCTTCTTAGACTTACGGATACCACGCTCCATGAATTGAGCCAACTGGTCTACGTCGGTAGAATCCTCTGGAATGATAGCTGCCTCCGCTCCACTGGCGATAGCTGAATTCTGCGCCAGGAAACCGGCATCACGGCCCATCACCTCGATAAAGAAGATACGCTCGTGACTCTGTGCAGTATCACGGATGCGGTCTACACATTCTACGATGGTATTCATCGTAGTATCATAACCGATTGTATTGTCTGTACCATAAAGGTCATTATCAATTGTTCCTGGCAATCCGATGCAGCATATATCAAACTCACGTGCGAAATTCATCGCACCTGTCAGCGAACCGTTACCGCCAATCACGACAAGCGCATCAATTTCCTCTTTCTGAATCGTTTCAAATGCCTTCTGACGACCTTCCTCGGTCATGAATTCCTTAGAACGGGCTGTCTTCAGCATCGTACCACCTGTGCCGATGATACCGCTTACATTCTCTGTAGAAAAGGTTTTAATTTCATCATTGATGAGACCATCGTAACCACGATAGATACCTTTCACAGTGAAACCGTTGTAGATAGCCGAACGGGTAACCGCACGGATAGCAGCATTCATACCTGGAGCATCTCCTCCAGATGTTAAAATTCCAATAGTCTTAATCTTTGCCATAACTATACCATATTATATATATATTTTTAATGTTAGTTTATTATCCTCTCAGGATGATGTTTTTCATCCATTACCCCTACATAAACAGTAGGTATCCAAGGGTATACCCCTTGCTTTGTTTGGGTTTATCGATTTAAATAATTAGGTTTGCGGCACCAGCCACCAGGATATGGGAGAGCCAAAGGATAGCAAGTCCGATGACGCCACCCATCAAAGCTTTCCAGCCAATATTGCGGAAATACCATCCCATGTGCATACGTTCCATCTTCATCAGGGCAAGACCGCTGATTGTACCGATACCAAGAACGTTACCACCAGCCATTACGCAATATGCAATCATCTGCCAGTAGATACCATTGGTATGATAATCAGTAAGCATGCTGAATGAAGGATCATTCACATTTGCCAGATCATGAAGGGAGAAAAAGTTCATTGCTGTAGCAAAGTTGTCAAGTACAGTACTGATGATACCAGCCAAGACGCCATGCAACAGCACGCCAGGACGCTTATCATCCATACCGACAGAGTTGAGAAGAGTAGCAAAATCGTCAAAAGCGCCGGTCTCCTTCACCACTCCGATGGCAAGCATGATACCCATCACGAAGAGAATCATCTGGACAACTCCGTATTGGAACACTCTAGGAGTGCGACGGTCAGCCATCGCATCCATATTCATGAGTTTACGGTTGAATATCTCGTTCACAATCCAAAGTACGCCCAATACGCAGAGCGCACCGAGGAAAGGACTCAATTTCGTAATATTATGGAAGGTCGGGATAAACCACAATCCACCGATGCCCACAAAGAGCATCAGCAAGCGCTGCCATACATTGAGACGGGTATCATCCCCTCGGTAAGGCATAGCAATCCATTCTGTCTCTACTCTTTCAGGCAGCATGCGCTGCATCATCAATAACGGAATGAGCCAGGCTGCAAGACATGGGAGCAGAAGCGACAGGAAATAATGAGTAGCCGTTACAGCACCCATATTCCACATCACCAGTCCTTCCGGATTTCCGATAACGGTAAGAGCTCCGCCACAGTTGGCAGAAAGGAGAATGGCACCTCCATACACCATGCGCTGACGACGGTTTGGAATTACCCCATGCATCATCGTAAGCATCATCACTGTTGTAGTAAGATTATCGAGATTTGCCGAAATAACAAAGGTCACGGCAGCGAGAATCCATAGCATTTTCTTGGCGCTTCGAGTACGTAACAACTGGCGTATGAAATCGAAGCAACCATTGTTATTGAGAATTTCAACTATCGTCATAGTGGCTAACAGGAAGAGTACGATTTCTGCTGCTCTACCCACATAAGGAAGGAAGATGTTACGGGCAATAAAATACTTCACCGTTGTACTGGTGGATTCTATCTCGTTCCACATTCCGAGATTCAGATAGCGTGAATAATCAGAAGAGTGTTCACTGGTCACGAAGTCCATACCGAAACAGATATAGAGAACCCATCCTACCGTTCCAGCAAAGATGGCTACGGCAGCACGGTTCACCTTGGTAATATTCTCGGTTGCAATGAGAATATATGCCAGTATCAGTATGGCAAGGATGACTAGTGTCATATCATTTATTTTATTATATTCATTACATTTTGAACGCAAAGGTAACAATTATTTTGTTATCGCCAACATTTCGGTGTCTTTTTTTAATGAATTTAACTCATTTTCATACAAATGAAAATTTCGCCAGTTTTTTCTTCCCTCTTCATTTTCATCATAGAATCAGATGAAAACACGGATTACAGAGAAGAACATCACAGGAAGAAATATCGAGGAGGAAGTTATCAGAACATTTAATAGGTTATGCGCATATATAAATTATGTATTCAAGTTTCGCAAGCTCAGAAGTTAAAGGAGTTAAAGGAGTTATCGCTCCCTACGGTCGCTGAGGAGTTAAGACAACAGTCTTTTTGGCGTTGTTTTTAAGCAGCAAGACATACGTCTTAACTCCTTAACTTCCTTAACTCCTTTAACTTCCTGATATGCGAAAGTTCAGTTATGTATTTCCCCGAAGGAACCCACCAAAAACAGCGATTTAAGTTAAATATTACTAACAAAAAGAAGAAAATCAAGAGTAAATGCCTGTAATTCAAAGAAAATGAGTAATTTTGCGCCCGATTTATATAATTCACATAAAGTCAAACTTTATTAATTTTAATTTTTTAATTATTTTTTATGTCAGATTTAAAGAACGTAAAGCCATTGGACGACTTCAATTGGGATGAGTTTGAGAATGGCACAAGCGCAAACGTCAGCAAAACAGACCTCGAGAAGGCCTATGACGAAACTCTTAACAAGGTAACAGAACACCAGGTTGTAGAGGGTACAGTAATCTCTGTAGACAAGAAAGAGGTTATCGTAAACATCGGTTACAAGAGCGATGGTATTATCCCTGCTTCTGAATTCCGTTACAACCCAGACCTCAAGGTAGGCGACAAGGTTGAGGTTTATGTAGAGAACCAGGAGGACGTAAAGGGTCAGTTGGTACTCTCTCACAAGAAGGCTCGCCTCAGCAAGTCTTGGGAGCGTGTTAATGCAGCTCTCGAGAACGAGGAAATTATCCAGGGTTACATCAAGTGCCGCACTAAGGGCGGTATGATTGTTGACGTTTTCGGTATCGAAGCTTTCTTGCCAGGAAGCCAGATCGACGTTCACCCTATACGCGACTACGACGTATTCGTAGGCAAGACAATGGAGTTCAAGGTTGTAAAGATCAACCAGGAGTTCCGCAATGTCGTTGTATCTCACAAGGCTCTCATCGAGCAGGAGCTCGAGCAGCAGCGTAAGGAGATCATCGGCAAGCTCGAGAAGGGTCAGATCCTCGAGGGTACCGTTAAGAACATCACTACTTACGGTGTATTCGTTGACCTCGGCGGTGTTGACGGTTTGATCCACATCACAGACCTCTCTTGGGGCCGCGTAAGCGATCCACACGAGGTTGTATCTCTCGACCAGAAGATCAACGTTGTTATCCTCGACTTCGATGAGGAGAAGAAGCGTATCGCTCTCGGTTTGAAGCAGCTCACTCCACATCCATGGGATGCTCTCGACGAGAACCTCAAGGTAGGTGATCACGTGAAGGGTAAGGTAGTGGTTATGGCTGACTACGGTGCATTCGTTGAGATTGCTCCAGGTGTAGAGGGCTTGATCCACGTATCTGAGATGTCTTGGAGCCAGCACTTGCGTTCTGCTCAGGACTTCATGAAGGTAGGTGACGAGGTAGAGGCAGTTGTCCTGACTCTCGACCGCGCTGAGCGCAAGATGAGCCTTGGTATCAAGCAGCTCAAGGAAGATCCATGGGAGGCTATCGAGACTAAGTTCCCTGTTGGCAGCAAGCACACAGCTAAGGTTCGCAACTTCACTAACTTCGGTATCTTCGTAGAGCTTGAGGAAGGTGTTGATGGTTTGATCCACATCTCTGACCTCTCTTGGACTAAGAAGGTTAAGCACCCATCTGAGTTCACTTCTGTAGGCGCTTCTATCGACGTAGTAGTTCTCGAAATCGATAAGGAGAACCGTCGCTTGAGCCTTGGTCACAAGCAGTTGGAGAAGAACCCATGGGATGAGTATGAGGCAATCTACACTCCAGGTTCTGTTCACCAGGGTACTATCACTGAGTTGATGGACAAGGGTGCTGTTGTAGTTCTCGCTGAGGGTGGTGAAGGTTTCGCTACTCCTAAGCACCTCACTAAGGAGGACGGCACAATGGCTAAGAAGGGCGAGACTCTCGACTTCAAGGTTATCGAGTTCGTTAAGGAGACAAAGCGCATTATCCTCTCTCACTCTCGTACATTCGAGGAGGGTAACGAGCCAGTTGCCAAGCCAGCTCACAAGCGTACAAACGGCGGTCGCAAGAACAACAACGAGACAGCTATGATCAACAACGTTGCTGCTAGCACATCACTCGGTGATATCGATGCACTCGCTAAGTTGAAGGCTCAGATGGAGGGCAAGGCTTAATCTTAAACAGATCAGGCTTTTGCTATTCATTAGCTAAATAACATTCAGGGGACTGAAATTTCAGTAATGAGATTTCAGTCCCCTTTTTTTTATTAGGTGTATTAAAAAAATATCAAGCGCTATCTGCCAACTTCAGTAAACTCATCTCGACTAATTCATGTTCTAAAACCACTAATTCATGGTATTTTTCTATCAAAACATGTCGAAAAATACAAAAACCTTTGGCGATTTCAAGTTTTCTGTTTATCTTTGCAACCGAAAGACAATCTAGAGAAATCATTCTCTCAAGAATTAGCAGAAAAGAAAGAGAAGCGATTCTCCAGATTACAAAAGGAAAAGAAAGTTCAAGATATGAAACAGTCAAGATTTATAGTAGCCGCTCTATCAATGAGTTGCATCACTACCCTCTCCTCCTGCTTTAAGGAAGAACCACTCAATGCCGAATGCGACATCGAGCAGGCATACATACATGTAGACAACAAGATTTTATTGAATTTATTGTTTACTAATCCATCTGATACATTGGTCAATGTGCAGAGTGATCAGACAAACATCGAGTTCACGATGAGACCATTTGCCGCTCTTACCAAACAGGCGCCAATATTCCGCCTCACACCTGGAGCGACCATCTCACCAGAAAGTGGAAGCCTTCAGGATTTCTCAAAAGGGCCTGTAACATATACAGTTACTTCAGAAGACAAGCAATGGAGCCGCACCTATCAGGTAAGCATCAAGAAGGGTCAGACTACCATGCCAAACGAGATAGAATTCGAATTTGAAGACGCATATCTCGACAAAGGATACTACAACTGGCAGGAAAATTGGAATGGAGATCTTCTCGACATCTGGGCAACCGGAAACTCAGGATTCAATATGAGTAACAGTTCATCTAAACCGGAAGAATATCCTACCTTGATGATAGAAGATGGACACAGGGGAAAGGGAGTGCAACTCACAACCCGACGCACAAGCAAGATCGCTGATATGGTACACAAGCCTATCGCTGCCGGCAACCTCTTCATCGGACAGTTTGATGCCACCGATGCCCTGCGCGATGCGATGAAGGCAACAAAGTTTGGCCATCCATTCAGTTTCGATGCCAAACCTGCTAAGTTAGAAGGATGGTATAAGTATCAGGCTGGCGAAAAATTCACCGATAAGAATATGAAGGAACTTGACCGCCATGACTACGGAACCATCTATGCTGTACTCTATGAGAACATCGATGAAAAGGGAAATGCCGTATTGCTCTACGGAGATAATGTACAGACCAGCAAACAGATAGTAGCACTTGCCCTGGTAGGTGAAACCCATGATGACAACGGAAAAGTTGCCATTGGCAACACGCCGGAATGGCATCACTTCAGCGTAGATTTCGAGTACAAGAAAGCCATAGACCCAATCAAGTTGAAGAATGGTGGCTACAGTCTCACTATTGTCAGTTCATCCAGTTCAGATGGAGCTAACTTCCTGGGTGCCGTAGGCAGTACCCTTTGGATAGACAGTTTCAAGTTGATTTGCAAATAAGCTAAGGAGGAAAACATAGAATGAAGAAGATAACAATATTAGCACTCCTGCTGACATGGGGCACAGCTACATGGGCAGGAGAAAATGAGAATCAAGAAGCTGAGGAGCATAAACAGGTAGAAGAAAGCAAGCGCACTCCGTGGAACAAATATCTCCACGGCTACCAGTATCAGGCTCGCGTGGCGTATAATATAGGAGGCACAGCCCCTATCGGTCTTCCAGCCACCATCCGTACACTGCACAGCTATACCCTGCAACCTAACTTCAGTCTGGGTATCGATGCCTATCACCCACTTTCAGGCAAATGGGGATTCGTTGGAGGGCTCCACTTTGAAAACAAGGGCATGAAGATTGATGCAGGCGTAAAAAACTATTATATGAGAATAGTACGTGGAGGAGAAGAACTGAAAGGTATATTTACAGGCAACGTGGTTACGAAGGTAGACATGAGTCTCATCACAGTACCATTGCAGGCAACATACGACATTTGCGACAACCTCCGTTTCAAGTTGGGTCCGTATGTTAGCTATGTAACATCAAAGAAGTTTGAGGGCTGGGCATACGATGGTTACCTCCGCCGCCAGGAGGAAGGTCATCCTAAGGGCGATCCTACTGGACAAAAGGTAAAGTTGGGTCATGACGAAGGCGAGCGTGGTGATTATGATTTCAGCGATGACATGCGCAACTGGCATGTGGGCGTAGATTTCGGAATTGACTGGCGCTTGAACAACCGTTGGGGCCTCTGTGCTGATCTGAGCTGGGGCTTAAATGGTATCTTCAAGAAAGATTTCGAGACCATCGAGCAGACGATGTATCCTATCTACGGCAGCGTAGGTATCACGTATCAGCTGAAGTAATATATCATATAATGTACGCATACATTATTATATAAATAAATAGAAACAATACAATAATTATTTATTAATACACAAAAAAGAGAAGAAAAATGAAAAAGTTTATTTATTTAATGGCCATGGTTTGCACCCTTGGCTTCTTCACTGCTTGTAGCAGCGATGATGATGACAACACCCCACGCAATGAGAAGATTGAGGGTACTTGGAACTTGCAAAAGGTTAATAGAACAGACTTGGACAACGGCAGCTATCTGCTCAGTGGTTCGGTCAAGCTGACATGGGATTGTCCGGAAGGCACAACACTTAACATAAAAATGGGTGACTATGAGATGCCGATGGATGTAAACCAGATGATTATTCCAATGATCAACAACGTTTCTAACCAATATCTTCCACAGATTTTGAAGAACGTCACCTTCACAAAGGATGGTAAGATTAACGCCACCTACAGTGAACTTCCTGAGGAGGGAGAAACTTCTGATTGGAAGACAGCAGAAGGATATGCCAGCTATACAGTAGCCAATGACAATCTTATCTATGTGACTATCGATGCAAATAAGGCAACAGAGGACATTGATGATGCAGCAAAGAAAGCTCAGATTAAGGGTATCCTCCAGCAGTATAACAAGATTCCTGTAAACATCCGCTGGAATGGTAGTAAGCCATATTTCTTTGTAGACAAGGCATTTGTTCAGCCAATGATTGCAAATTTGGTTGCAATGCTCGAGAAGGTTCCCACCACAGATATGGATGCAAACAAGCAGCAGTCATTCAACATGCTCAAGGGCATTATGGGTCAACTTCCAGAAATCATGAACAAGACTACAAAATTCGAGTTGGGCCTTGAATTGATGAAGTAAAGCGGAGCTTCTGCCCCCACGCCCTGAAAGGGCGTATGGAGACATCTTTGCCAACTTTTGGAACTACTGCCCTTTACCATTGATTCAGGGCGCGAGGGGTTTTCATCCTAGTTTTCCAGGCAAAAAAAAGATTGCATCAGCGGAAATACTTCCAACCAATGCAATCTTCAGTTTTCTTTAATCTAGAGGCTAAACACTTTCTTACGAGAAAAATCACGGAAGAAAAGAGCCTAGCGTCGGATTTACTTCACCTTTGCAACGATAGCCTTGAAAGCCTCTGGGTTATTAACAGCGAGGTCAGCGAGAACCTTACGGTTGATCTCGATACCAGCCTTGTGAAGAGCACCCATCAACTGGCTGTAGCTCATACCATCGAGGCGAGCAGCAGCGTTGATACGCTGAATCCACAATGCGCGGAATGTGCGCTTCTTGTTACGACGATCGCGATAAGCGTAGGTAAGACCCTTCTCCCAAGTGTTCTTAGCTACTGTCCATACATTCTTGCGAGCTCCATAGTAACCCTTAGTGAGCTTCAAGATTCTTGTTCTTTTTGCTTTTGATGCAACGTGATTTACTGATCTTGGCATAATTTTTTTTCTTTAAAAGTTCGACTAAAAAGTTAATAATTAACGGAGGCAGAGCAAGTCGCGAACCTGCTTCAAGTTTGAACGGTCTACGAGAGTCTCACCAAGGAGATTTCTCTTCTGCTTCTTTGTCTTCTTAGTCAAGATGTGACTGTGAAAAGCGTGATGACGCTTAATCTTACCTGTACCGGTGAAACGGAATCTCTTCTTTGCGCCGGAATTAGTCTTTACTTTTGGCATTTTTACTTTTAATTTTAAATTGTTATTTATTATAGCGATGGCAACGCATATACCAGGGCGTTACGCATCTTTTTCTCTTAATCCTCTGTTCCTTCTGCGAGTTTCTTCAGGGTATCGCCGCCTTTAGCATTGGCGAGCAAGCCATTCTTCTCAGCATTAGCAGCGCGCTCTGCATCTGCAGCAGCCTTAGCTTCAGCCTCTCGCTTCTCACGGTCCATCTTCTGCTGGCTCTTCTTTGCAGTACCAGCCTTCTTAGGACTCATGTAGAGGAACATCTTCTTACCTTCAAGCTTTGGCATCTGCTCCACCTTTCCGTACTCTTCCAAATCATTGGCGAAACGGAGAAGAAGAACCTCACCCTGCTCCTTGAAGAGAATAGAGCGACCACGGAAGAAAACGTATGCACGAACCTTGTTGCCCTCGTTGAGGAACTCCATAGCGTGCTTGAGCTTGAACTGATAGTCGTGCTCATCGGTCTGAGGTCCGAAACGGATTTCCTTGGTCTCCACCTTTACCTGCTTCTGCTTCATTTCCTTTGCATGCTTCTTCTGCTGGTAAAGGAATTTAGAATAGTCAACTATACGGCAAACTGGTGGTTGCGCATTAGGAGATATCTCGACTAAGTCAAGCTCTTGCTGACGTGCCAACTCCAACGCCTTACGTGTTGGCATCACTTCTGCTCCACCATCACTCACTACTCTCACGTCGCGTGCACGAATCTGTTCGTTTACGCGGTACTGATTTTTCATTTTGTCATTTTTCATTAACTATTCGATATATTCTTTTTTGTCTTTTTGATTAAACGGCTGCAAAGTTACGATTATTTTGTGAAACCACCAAATTTTCAGTGGGTTATTTTCATTTTTGCCCGCAGATTCTTTGTTTTTCTAATGGATTTAATGTTTTAACCCCACAGATTGATATATTTAATCCCGCAAATTGATATATTTTAGTCCCACAGATTTCACAGATTAACACAGATCTTTATGATAAAGAAACTAAATCTGTAAAAATCTGTGAAATCTGTGGGACTTAAGAAAACAATAAATCAGTGGGGACTAAGAAAAGCTTTCAATCCATGGGAGTATATCCATTGACTTTACGGAAGAGTGATTTTCGTATATCTGTGGTGGAAAAATTGACCAATATTCCAAGATGCTTCTTCGCCACACGCAAATACGTAAGCAATTGCTTATGAAAGACATCTTTCATTTCTGCCACAGACTTCAGTTCGACTATGACTTTATCTTCTACAAGAATATCCAGACGGAAATCTACAGGCAAAACCTTACCATCATACATGACATCCAACTTTACCTGATTCTCTACCCTAAGTCCATCTTTGCGCAACTGATAGCACAGAGCTGCTTCATAAACCGACTCAAGTAAACCTGGTCCCAATTCATTATAAACCTTATAAATAGCTCCAATGATCTTATAAGATATCTCATTTTCTGTCATAACCAAACGATTTTAAAATCCTCCTTAACAAAAAAAATCTCCCACAGACGTCACAGTTGTTACAGATATTCAACAGAACACACAAAAATCTGTGTAAATCTGTGAAATCTGTGGGACTAAACCCTCAACAGAAAAAATCTGTGTAAATCTGTGAAATCTGCGGGAGATTAGAAAATATCAATCTGCGGGATTACTCCTCAGCTGCCTTCAATTGCTCTGCAACCTCGGCATTGATGCGCTGAGCGAACTCTTCCATGCTCATGGTAGCCTGTTCGCCACCACCCTGCTTACGCATAGATACCAAGCCCTCGGCACTCTCCTTCTCACCTACGATGACCATGTAAGGAACACGCTTCAACTCGTTGTCGCGAATCTTGCGGCCAATCTTCTCGTTACGGTCATCAACCAAAGCACGTACACCCTGCTTGTCAAGATACTGACGTACCTTCTGAGCATAATCGTTGAACTTCTCAGAGATAGGAAGAATTGCAACCTGATCTGGAGTCAACCACAATGGGAAGTGACCGGCGGTATGCTCGATGAGAACGGCTGTGAATCGCTCCAGTGAACCGAATGGTGCACGGTGGATCATCACAGGAGTCTTCTTAGAGTTATCCTCAGCTGTATACTCCAGTTTGAAACGCTCTGGCAAGTTGTAGTCTACCTGGATGGTACCCAACTGCCAACGACGACCGATGGCATCCTTTACCATGAAGTCGAGCTTAGGACCATAGAAGGCAGCCTCGCCAACCTCCTCACGAGTCTCAAGACCCTTCTCCTTGCAAGCCTCGCGGATAGCGTTCTCGCTCTCTTCCCAAATCTCATCAGAACCGATATACTTCTCTGTATCCTTAGGATCGTGAAGAGAAATCTGTGCCTCGTAGTTCTCGAAACCGAAGATCTTGAATACCTTCAGGATTACGTCAATTACATTCTCGAACTCAGACTTCACCTGATCTGAACGAACGAAGATGTGAGCATCATCCTGAGTAAAGGTACGAACACGAGTCAAACCATGGAGCTCACCGCTCTTCTCATAGCGGAATACAGTACCGAACTCTGCAATACGCAAAGGAAGATCCTTGTAAGAACGAGGCTTACGAGCGTAGACCTCGCAGTGGTGAGGACAGTTCATTGGCTTGAGCATATACTCCTCATCCTCCTCCGGTGTCTGGATAGGCTGGAATGCATCCTTGCCATAGTGAGCATAGTGACCAGATGTTACATAGAGACTCTTGCCACCGATACCTGGGCAGATAACCTCCTGATAGTTGTAAGGCTTCAGGAGAGAACGGAGCAACTCCTGCAGACGCAGGCGGAGCTGTGTACCCTTTGGCAACCAGATAGGAAGACCCTTTCCTACACGCTCAGAGAACATGAAGAGTTCCATCTCCTTACCGATCTTACGGTGGTCACGCTTCTTAGCCTCTTCGAGAATTACCAAGTACTCGTCGAGCATCTTCTTCTTAGGGAAGCTGATACCGTAGATACGGGTCATCTGCTCGCGCTTGGCATCACCGCGCCAGAATGCACCAGCCACACTTGTAATCTTCACTGCCTTGATAAGGCCAGTGTTCATCAAGTGAGGACCACGGCAAAGATCGGTGAAATTGCCCTGGGTATATGTGGTGATGGTACCATCCTCCAAGTCCTGCTCAATATGCTCGCACTTGTAAGTCTGACCGTCAGCCTTAAACTCAGCGAGAGCATCAGCCTTAGCCACCTCCTTGCGAACCACAGGTTCGTTCTTCTTGGCAAGTTCCATCATCTTAGCCTCAATCTTGGCGAAATCATTCTCAGAGATCACCTGACCCTCGGCTGGCATCACATCGTAGAAGAAACCACTCTCTACGGCTGGACCGAAACCGAACTGGATGCCTGGGTAAAGCTCCTGAAGAGCCTCAGCCAACAAGTGGGCAGATGTATGCCAGAATGTGTGCTTACCCTGCTCATCCTCAAACTTGTAGAGTTCTACATTTGCATCCTCATTGATAGGACGGTTCAACTCTACTGTCTCACCATTAACACCGCAAGATACAACGTTGCGAGCGAGAGCCGGTGAGATGCTCTCGGCGATTTGTAAACCAGTTACGCCCTGTTCATACTCACGAACAGATCCGTCTGGGAATGTGATTTTTACCATAACAACTTAGTATTTTTATTAAATCGCCTGCAAAAGTACGATTTCTTTTTGTAACAAGCGAATAAAAATGCATTTATTTTGCTAAACTTTGCTAATACCTCTTTATATTAAGGGCTTTTAAGACCGAAAATGCTGAGATATTGAAGTTTTCATCTGCTTTTCTACCAATAACTCGTAACACTTTGTAAAATTCAAATACATTTTTAGCCAATAAGTTTTGGGGAAACAAATATTTTCATTATCTTTGCATCCGATAACATGACAAAATGTAAAGAAACATAGAAAATGGCAAAACCAAAGATTCTCATCATCTATACCGGTGGTACCATCGGTATGGGAAAGGACCCGATGACAGGTGTACTGGAACCTCTTGATTTCAATCACCTCGTTTCTTCCATGCCCGAATTCAAGCTCATTCAGGCAGAAATCGATGTACGAAAATTCGACCCACCTATCGATTCCAGCGACATGGATCCTATGCGCTGGGCAGAAATCGTAAGCATGATATCCAACAACTACAACGACTATGACGGATTCGTAATCCTTCATGGCACTGATACTATGGCTTACACTTCGTCTGCCCTATCTTTCATGCTTGAGAATCTGACCAAGCCTGTAATATTGACAGGTAGCCAGTTGCCTATCGGTGAATTGCGAACCGACGGCAAGGAGAATCTGATGACAGCCATCGAGATTGCTTCTTCCAAGAATGCTGAAGGACGCCCGATGGTGCCCGAGGTATGCATTTTCTTCAACGGCAAGCTGATTCGCGGTAACCGTGCCATCAAGATCAATGCCGAGGGATTTCATGCTTTCGAATCATTCAACTACCCTCACCTCTGCGATGTAGGAATCAATTTCCAATATCACGACCATCACATTCTTACGCCGGATTACAGAAAGCCAATGGTTCCACATCTGAAGCTCGATCCGAACGTCATCGTGTTCAGTCTCTTCCCGGGTATCCAGGATAACATTGTGCGCCACGTGATGGAATCACCAGACCTCCGCGGCATCGTGATGCGTACTTTCGGTTCAGGTAATGCTCCTCACACGCCATGGATCATGCGTCTTCTGGATCAGGCTGCCCATCGCGGAGTAAACATCGTGAATATCAGCCAATGTCTTACGGGCAGTGTAGAGATGGAACGCTACGGAGCCGGCTTCCAGTTGAAAGCTGCTCATGTGATAAGCGGATACGATTCTACGGTAGAGGCTATGGTCACCAAGATGATGTATCTGCAGGGAAGATATGCTGACAATAAAAAGGTAAGAGAAAAACTGACAGAATCTCTGGCGGGCGAAATCTCTATATAGTATAAGGTGAAATCTTCATCCATATAATGAAGCAATGGAAGTAAATGACAGCCTCCTAATAGTGTATACGATTAAGCTATAGATTAGAAGGCTGTCATTTACCCGCTCATTATGAGGTATTTAGCGAAAACAAACAAAAATATTCTACTAAAACAGAATAGTATTGCAGGAAACTTTTAAAGAAGGTTAAATATCGACAGATTTTTAGCCAAAAAACTTGTTGCATATCATTTTTTGTGTAACTTTGCAGCGTAGAAAAAAAGTAAAAGATCAGTATCCTTAATAGATACCAATCCGTAATATAAATTAATAAATCAACAAAACCTACAAATTATGAACATTAACAAGGTAAAGGAGTATGGTGAGTTCGTAGAAATTGCGGCTCCTGTAGAAAGAACAACAGCTGAAGAGTATCCAACAGTATTAGGCGGAGAAATTTGGTACAACTAAGAACTTCCTGCTAAGGATTCCTATCCTTTGTATCAGATAGTTTTCTTTAGCAGACTTGAAACAAGAGGCTATTTTATTTGATTCAGAACATCTTATAATTTTTAGCAGACACATTATTAGCTCAATGATAAAGGCTCAATCCTCGAATAAAATCGGGAACTGAGCCTTTATTGTGTTTATATCTTATCAACGAGATATACGGAATCGGATATTAGTGCTTACCACAGCAACCGCCCTCTCCGTGATGATGCTCGTGCTTGATGCCACCCTCTACAGCCTGATGCTGGTCGCGGAGCAGATCGTTCACGGTCTTCACTGGGTTGAATGTACCAAGAGGAACCTCTACGAATACTGTATTCCAGTCACTCATCGCACCATTCCAGAGACCTGGCAACTCGAGTGCCTTCAAATCCTTGCCATTCTTACTCTTGCTGGAGATGAAACCGGTAGATGGATCAACAAACTTAGGAAGATCGAAGGCATTGCCCTGGTAATCCTTGGTAGCGCAGACGAGATCTACTGGATTGAAGTGAGTACCCTCGGTAAACATCTTCATATACTCCTCGTTATTCTTGTCAATCTGAGAGCTCTCCAGAATCTGAAGACTTACGGTACCATCCTGGTTATAAGTAAGGAATGGACCACCACCAGGCTCGCCCACGTTCTTAACGACACCGCAGACACGCATAGGACGATTCAACTTCTTACGCAGATAGATAACCAGTTCGGCATCCTCCAGCTCCTTGATATCATCCTTGCGGCAGCAGAGGTCGCGCTGAACGAAGCGGATAATTTCCTCCAGCTTCTCATGGTTGTACTGTCCGGAATCCAAAACCTTCAAGTAATCGAATGCCTGCTTCTGCAAAGTAACCAATACACCTGCAATCACCTGCTTCCAGGTAACTGTCTCAGCCTTCAGGCGATCAGGAACCACATTGTCTATATTCTTGATGAATACCACATCAGCATCAATCTCGTTGAGGTTCTCGATGAGTGCGCCATGACCGCCCGGACGGAACAGTAAAGAGCCATCCTCGTTACGGAAAGGAGTATTGTCTGGATTGGCAGCGATGGTATCGGTGCTAGGCTTCTGCTCTGAGAATGAAATGTTGTACTTGATGCCGTAGCGCTGTGCATACTTATCGGCCTTCTCAGCTACCATCTGCTTGAAGAGTTCCAGGTGGTCGTGAGAAACGGTGAAATGAACATTTGCCTCGCCGTTGCTGCTAGCATAGAGTGCAGCCTCAACCAGATGCTCCTCCATTGGAGTGCGAACCTCGTCCTCATACTCGTGGAACTGGAGTAATCCCTTAGGCAACTGACCGTAGTTCAATCCCTCTGGCTTGAGGAGATTAGCCACGATAGCCTTGTAATCACCCTTCTTGATAAGGCACATGATGCCCTTCTCGTTGTTTACATGGCACTTATCGCAGAGTGCCTTGCGGAAAGCAAACTTCTTGACATTCTCGAAGAATTGTTTTTCGAAGTCAGTAGTAGGAACATCGTATGGAGCATCAAGGAATGCAAACATGTTCTTGAACATGCGGCTTGCCGCACCTGAAGCAGGTACGAACTTCACAATCTTGTGACCCTCAGCCTTGTAGTCGTTCCACGCCTTCTCGTAGTCCTCTACTTCCTGAGCTGTAGGAGCCATGATACCCTTACCGATGGCAGCCGCACCCTCGAGCTTGAGGAATGGGAAGCCATTCTTGATTTGTTCCAACTGGTGTTCAATCTGCTGCTCGGAGATACCGCGAGCAGAGATTTGGTTTAGATCTTGCTGATTCATAATACCATATTTATGTTAAATTTACACTATATGTGCTACAAAGATAATAGTTTTTTCTGATAATCAGAAATATTTCCGCTTTTTTTTGTACCTTTGCATTGAAAATTTAACGAAGTAGGCGTTTTTTAACGCCGAATCGCCATTGTTTGTCAAATTTAAAATAGGATCTTTCAGATATGGTTAGTAAATTATCAAAAGAACACGACCGCAGAACAGGCCTATCACACTATCTTTATGGAGTGTCTAATCTTGTTCTTAGCGGAACAGGAATCGGTGGTTTATCACCACTTGTCACAGGTGGAGAAATAGCAGTATTCAATTATCTCTGTCTAGCATTTGGTACATTATCTGCTTTTATGTTCGCCTATGCAGCAAACAAAGTAATGAAATATAACGATTAAAATTTTTAATTATGGAAGTATTTACTCTATTCATGTTTATCATGATGGTAATAGGAACCAGCTTCGCCATCTGGCTCAACACCAAGTCTGGCCAGAAATGGATAGACGAGTTATAACAACTCAATAATATATCATCAGCAGGAGGGAACGACAATGAATGAAACTACTTTTAAATTCACATCCGAAGAAAAGGAGCAGACACTCCAGATATTGGAGCGCCTGAGAACCGCCGTGGGCGATACATTCAAGCCAGGCGATGAGCAGCATCTGCGTGAAGACATACAGCATGCCTTCATCAACCATCAGATTAAGCGCAATGTCTTCGGAATGAATCCAATACTCGCTGCCCTGCAAACCGCAGAAATCGCAGTAAACGAGATAGGTCTGAAACGAGATGGCATCATCGCCATTCTGATGCAGACCAGCGTCATCGATGGCTATCAGACCATCGAAGAGATACAGAAGAAATACGGAGATAGCGTAGCCCACATTATCAGTGGTCTACTCCGCATCCACGATTTATATAAGCGCAACCCTATCATCGAGAGTGAGAACTTCAGAAATCTGCTTATCTCATTCTCTGAGGATATGCGCGTCATCCTCATCATGATTGCCGACCGCGTGAATGTGATGAGACAGATACGCGATACCAAACAGGAAGAGGCAAAGCATGAAGTAAGCGAAGAGGCAAGCTACCTCTATGCCCCACTCGCCCACAAACTGGGACTCTACAAACTGAAGAGCGAACTGGAAGACCTCAGTCTGAAGTATCTCGAGCACGATGCCTACTATATGATAAAGGACAAACTGAACGCCACCAAGGCTTCGCGCGATGCCTATATTGCCCGCTTCATCCAGCCAATCCAGGAAAAGCTCGATGCTGCCGGTCTGAAATATCATATGAAGGGCCGCACCAAGAGTATCCACTCCATCTGGCAGAAGATGAAAAAGCAGAAGTGCGCCTTCGAGGGTGTATACGATCTCTTTGCCATCCGTATAATCCTCGATGCACCAAGAGAGAAAGAGTATATGCAATGCTGGCAGACCTTTGCCCTCATCACCGACATGTATCAGCCAAACCCAAAGCGTATGCGCGACTGGCTCAGCGTGCCTAAGAGCAACGGTTATGAAAGTCTGCATACCACCGTACTGGGTCCTGAAAACAAATGGGTAGAGGTACAGATCAGAACCGAGCGCATGGACGATATTGCAGAGCACGGACTCGCTGCCCACTGGCGCTACAAGGGCATCAAGCAGGGAGAAGGCGGTATCGACGAATGGCTTGCCAATATCCGTGCTGCCTTGGAAAGCAACGATGATCTGCAGCTGATGGACCAGTTTACCACCGACCTGAAGGAAGACGAAGTATACGTGTTCACTCCAAAAGGCGACCTGCTGAACTTCCAGAAGGGAGCTACGGTACTCGACTTTGCCTACTATATCCACTCCCGCATCGGCAATACCTGTGTGGGCGGAAAGATTAACGGAAGAGCCGTCACCTTCCGACAGGAACTCCATTCGGGAGATCAGGTAGAAATCCTCACACAGAGCAACCAGAAGCCACGCCGCGAATGGCTCAACATCGTACAGACATCCAAGGCTAAGGCCAAGATTCGTCTAGCACTGAAGGAAACCCAGAAGAAGGACGGCCTCTATGCCAAGGAACTTCTGGAGCGCCGATTCAAGAACAGGAAACTGGAAATTGATGAGAGCATCATGGCGCGCATCATCAAGAAAATGGGATATAAGGAGAACTCAGACTTCTATAAGGATGTAGCCGAGGAGAAAATCGACGTGAACAGCATCATCGAGAGATACATAGAGGAGCGCGACCACGACCTGAACCTCGCCAACACCAACAAGCCTGCAGAAAGCGCAGAGAATTTTGAGTTTGAGAATCCTACCGAGGAACTGATGAAGCAGAGCGACGATGTACTGGTTATCGATGAGCACCTCAAGGGCATCGATTTCGAGCTGGCTCATTGCTGCCACCCTATCTACGGCGACCCAATCTTCGGATTCGTTACCATCAGCAAGGGTATCAAGGTACATCGCATGGATTGTCCTAACGCCAAGGAACTGCGCCGCCGTTTCGGTTACCGCATCGTGAAGGCGAAATGGAGCGGCAAGGGAACATCCAAGTATGCCATCACGCTCCGCATCATCGGAAACGACGATATCGGTATCGTGAGCAACATCACCAACATCATTTCCAAGGAAGACAAACTCATCATGCGAGGCATCAACATCTCTTCCAAGGATGGTCTCTTCTCAGGCAATGTTACCGTGATGATTGATGATGCCGGCAAGACTGATGCACTCATCAAGAAACTGAGCGCCGTGAAGGGCGTTAAGCAGGTAACGAGAATATAAAACCGGAATACAGAAATAAATAAAAAAAATCCCGCAGAGAAAATCTGCGGGATTTTTTTTATTTCGACTTATTCAAGCGCTTGATCACAGAATAAGCATCATACAAACCAAGTTCTCCTGCCTTTGAAAGATCCTGGATGGCAGTCTGCTTATTGCCACTCTTGGCTCGTGCTATACCTCTATTATAATAAGCCTCTGCAAGGCGGTTATCAATTCTCAAGGCAATTGTATAATCATCTATTGCCTTTGAAAGTTCGTTTCTGCCTGCATGAAGATTACCTCTATTATAATAGATGTAAGCATTGTTGCTGTTCTGGCGGATGGCATCACTGAAATCAGCCTCGGCAGAATGGATGTTCAGAACACCCTTGCCCTCTGCCTTGTTAAATTCATCCATCTCAGCCTGGCAGACAGCACGCTGCCAGTAAGCCAAAGAGTTCTTGTCATCGAGCGAAATATAATAGGTGAAATCACTGATGGCAGCCTCAAAATCACGAAGTACACTATGAGCGATGGCCCTGCGCATCAGGAGACGTTTTCTGGTTTCATTATCACTCGCCACACTCAACTCTGCCGAAAGTTTATCAATCATCGAGAATATCTTCATAGAACCATTCTCATCGAGCTGCTCCTTACTGCAAACGATATAAACCTTGTCTGCCTTGGTATGCTGATTGAGCGCATCAACCTCCTTGTCATAAGCCTGAACTC
>ENA-ORRI01000021-ORRI01000021.1-human-gut-metagenome-genome-assembly--contig:-NODE-21-length-95832-cov-10.3874_pt1 | contig 95832 bp, 76 predicted proteins | sample MGYA00242172_ERZ509128 | MGnify/ENA primary metagenome ERZ509128 (study PRJEB26280, sample SAMEA2338623) | human gut metagenome | biome: human gut; feature: human-associated habitat; material: faeces... | reverse complement strand
GTTGCCAAGCCTCTGTGTCCCTTATATAAAAACATTATAAAGCCTTTAGATAGAGCTCGTTATCCCGAACTGAGGTCGTAATCTTGCTTTTTTTCTGAGATTACGACAGAATTCTCGATTTAAGCCCCTAAAAGTCCTTAGGGAAATGTGATGATTTAACAGAAAAGTCCTTAGGAAAATGTGATAAATATACTTAAAAGTCCTTAGGAAAATGTGATTTTACTTGCGTAATTCACTGTTTATTAGTATCTTTGCCAAAACATAATTTTTAGCGTATGGAAAGACTACTTATATCCCAATTGTTAAAATGGAAAGACAGTCACGGAAGGAAGCCACTCATACTGGAAGGTGCAAGACAAGTTGGCAAGACTTGGCTACTGAAAGAATTTGGGCGCAAGTACTTCAAAGACGTATGTTACATCAACTTCGAACAGAGTGATGTACTCGAAGAGATATTTGCTGGCGACTTATCACCACAACGCATTATAGAACAGCTCTCTATATATAATGGTAAGATGATAATACCCGAGGAAACTCTTATTATCTTCGATGAAGTACAAGAAATGCCAAGAGCACTCACCTCTTTGAAGTATTTCTGCGAAGAGGCACCAGAGTATGCCATCTGCTGCGCAGGCTCATTGCTAGGCATAGCCCTGCACGAAGGCACATCCTTCCCTGTAGGAAAGACAGATTTCCTGCATCTATATCCCATGTCCTTTAAAGAGTTTCTGCTAGCAAACGGAGAGAACATGCTGGTAGACTATATCGATAAAGGAAACAGAAACCTGGGAGCATTCGAGGTTCGCCTTACAGATTATCTGAAAAAATACATGATAATAGGAGGTATGCCTGCTGTTGTAGCAGAGTGGCTGGGCAGCAAAGACTACAACAAGGTGAACCGCATCCAGCAGGAACTGATAGCAGCCTACCAGAAAGACTTCTCCAAACATGCTCCAAAGAATATGGTCGAGAAAATCCGTTATGTATGGAACAGCATCCCTTCGCAACTGGCGAAGGAAAACAAGAAGTTTGTCTATGGACTGGTGAGAGAGGGAGCCAGAGCACGGGAATATGAGGATGCCATCATGTGGCTTTCTGATGCAGGTGAAATCATCAGAACCAACAATGTCAGCAAGCCCGACATCCCAATTTCAGCCTATGCTGATCTCAAATCGTTTAAGGTATTCTTACTGGATGTAGGTCTGTTGAGGGCAATGAGCAAGATTTCGCCGAAAGTAATATTAGAAGGAAGCAGAATCTTTGAAGAATTTAAGGGAGCATTGACAGAACAGTATGTCTGTCAGGAACTTCAGAACTTTACAGAAACTCTTGAAACCAATTATTATTGGTCTTCCTCAGCCACAGCAGAGGTCGACTTCCTTGTTTCTGACGGTTTGGATGTATATCCACTGGAAGCAAAGGCAGGAGTAACCATGAATGCCAAGAGTTTGAAACTGTATCGGGAAAGATATTCACCCAAATGGTCGGTTCGCACCAGTCTCTTGCCATACGAGAGAAACAAGAGTTCAAAAACCATCAACATCCCCCTCTATATGCTCTTTGTTCTAGACAAAGAATTAAAGGCAGAAAGTTAGTATTTCAGCGAAAGCGGCAGTTTTTGAAAAAACTGCCGCTTTCGCTTGTTTTTCATAAGCAAAAGTGTATAAAAACCGCATATTTATAATAAAATGTCGAGTAAAGTGCAACTTTTCTAGAAAAAAGTTTGGTGATTTCCTAAAAAATGCTTATTTTTGCAGCCGATTAAAAATATTATTAAAATTTAGTGAAGTTTGAGATACTTCCTTATATATAATAAGGTATGCCAACATACCCACCCCCACCAGTTCGGGATAAGAGTTGGAGACAAGAAATGAGTCCCCACGCTCAATAAAAGTTGGGAGGATATGTAGTGAGAAAGAAATATAAAACATTATATATTTATTAATTAATTAAACGAGAGAGATTTATGGAAAAAAGACTCATGACAGTAGTTGCAGGTCTTGCTCTTAGCACGAGCATGGCTTTTGCACAAAGTCAAATCTCTGGTCACGTAACCTCTTCTGAGGATGGCAGCCCTGTTATCGGTGCTTCTATCAAGGTTGCGGGCACTAACACAGGTACAGTTACCGATGTTGACGGTAACTTCTCATTGAACGCTCCTGCCGGAGCTAAGTTGGAGATTACATACATCGGTATGCAGTCTAAGACAGTAAAGGCTGGCAAGAACGTTAAAATTATGTTGGATCCAGATGATACTTTGCTGGATGATGTTGTTGTTGTGGCTTATGGCACAGCTAAGAAGTCAGCTTATACTGGTGCTGCTTCAGAGATTAAGTCTGCCAAGATTGAGGCTCGTCAGATTTCTAACGTGTCAGCAGCTTTGGTAGGTACAATGTCTGGTGTTCAGACTTTCCAAACTAGTGGTCAGCCAGGTTCTGATACATCAATCCGTATTCGTGGTATCAGCTCTATTAATGGTACCAACTCTCCATTGTATGTTGTTGATGGTGTTCCATTCGATGGTGATCTCTCATCAATCAACTCTCAGGATATTGCGTCTATGACCGTATTGAAGGATGCTGTATCTACATCTCTTTATGGTTCTCGTGGTTCTAACGGTGTCGTTATGATTACTACCAAAAAGGGTCAGCAAGGTCGTACTCAGATTACTGCTGATGCTAAGTGGGGTGCCGTTTCACGTGAGAATAAGAATTATGACGTAGTAACTGATCCTGGTCAGTATTATGAGTTGTTGTACAAGGGCTTCTATAATGGCTATCGTTACAACAGTGGATTCTCTGCAAATAAGTCTTTCCAGCTTGCCAATGCAGATTTGAGCAAGACAGGCTATCAAATTTATACAGTTCCTGCTGGTCAGTACCTGATTGGTAAGAATGGTAAACTCAACCCACAGGCTACATTGGGTTATACTGATGGTGTTAACTACTTTACTCCAGATGATTGGGAAGATGAGACTTTCAAGACAACCATGCGTCAGGAATATAATATAGGCGTTTCTGGTGGCTCAGATAACTTCTCTTTCTATACATCATTTGGTTATTTGCAGGATGATGGTACCATTAAGGGATCTGGCTTCGATCGTCTTACAGGTCGTACTAATGTAGAATACAAGGCTTATAAGTGGTTGACTCTTGGTTCTAATATGGGTTATACCCATACAAATAGCAGAAATCCTGGAGACCAGGATGCTAACAGTACTGCATCATCAGGTAACGCATTCTATCTTGCTAACGAGATAGCTCCTATCTATCCAATGTACGTTCGCGATGCTCAAGGCAATATCACATATGATAAGGCTTCTGGTAAGAAGATGTATGACTTTGGTGATGGTGCAAGTACTTCTGCAACTCGTAACTGGATGTCTATGGCTAACCCTATCGGTACCCTTATTTACGACAAGGAAGAGTACAATATGGATATCTTCGAGGGTAACTGGTTTGCCAAGGTTGACTTGACCCATGGCTTCACCGCTACAGCTCGTTTGGGCTTGAATGTTGATAATACAATCAACTTTAGCTATAGCAACCCTCTCTATGGTCAGAGTAGCAGTTATGGTGGTGAAATATCAAATACCCAGCAACGTACAACAGCTTTGACCCATCAGTATCTTTTGAACTATCAGAATGCTTTTGGCAAGCATAATGTAAGTGCTATGGCTGGTTTCGAGGGATATCGCCTGAAGTATGTATATTTCTATGGCAATGCTCAGCAGTTGTATAAGATGGGCGACTTTACCCTTGGTAATGGTACATCTCAGTATAGTGCTAGTGGTCAGCAGCATAAGTATAATACTGCAGGTTTCTTCTTCACAGCTAACTACAACTATGATGAGAAGTATTTCGTGAATGTGGGTTATCGTCGTGATGGTACCTCAGCATTTGCAAAGAACAATCGTTGGGGTGACTTCTACAACTGCGGTTTGGGTTGGAATATGAAGAGAGAGGCTTGGTTGGAAGATTTCTCTGCTCTTGATCAGTTGAAGCTCAGAGCTTCATTTGGACAGACTGGTAACGATAACCATAATTACAGTTCATATTATTATGGCTGGTATGCTTATCAGGATATTTTCCAGATGACAGGTACTGATGGCGTATTCTCTGATGGTAACTTGAAGTATAAGGGTAATCCTAACTTGAAGTGGGAGAAGACCAATGCATTCGACTTTGGTGTAGATTACTCATTCTTTAAGAGCCGTCTTTATGGTTCCTTGGATTTCTACTTCCGTGCCACAAGCAACCTTCTTGATTTTAAGCAGGTAGCAATCTCTAATGGTTACTCAAAGATTCCTGTCAATATGGGTACCGTACAGAACTATGGTGTTGAATTCGAGGTAAACTATGATATCATCAAGAATCAGAATATGCAGTGGGGTGTATCTCTCAATGGTACATGGACAAAGAACCGCATCCACAAGCTCTCATCTGATTACGAGAATGGTCAGTATATCAATGGTAGCAGTATCTTTAGAGAGGGTTCTTCTATCTACAACCTGTATTTTCCACACTATCTTGGTGTAAACGAGAAGGGTGAGGCTCTCTATCTTGGTGTGAAGACAGTTAAAGATGCAGAAAATAATGAGACTCCTGTTAAGGATGAGAATGGCAACTACATAGAGGAGGCAACTACAGACTATCAGAATGCTTACAACTACAATCGTAAGGAGACTGGCAATATCTTGCCTAATGTTTATGGTGGCTTCGGTACAAACTTCGCTTGGAAGGGCATAGATTTCGCAATCCAGACTAGCTTCCAGCTTGGTGGTAAGGTATATGATCAAGGTTATGCTAACTTGATGACAACAGGTGGTACAGGTTTCACTGCTGGTCATAACTTCCACAAGGACGTGTTGAAGGCTTGGAGCGAGGATAATGTAAATTCCGATATTCCACGTTTGGATGTTGTGGATCAGTATGCAACAAACGAGTCAGACCGTTTCATGACAAGCTCTGATTACTTCTCTATCGATAACATCACATTGGGTTATACACTTCCTAAGGCTTGGACTTCTCGCATCGGTATCTCTGGCCTGCGTTTCTATGGCTCAATTGAGAACGTAGCTTTATTTACTGCTCGTCAGGGTATGGACCCACGTATGAGTCTTACTTCCGTATCTAGCAGTTGGTACACAGCTCGTAGAACAATCTCTGGTGGTGTGAAGATTACATTCTAAAGTCAAACAAGAATAAAATTAAAATTAAACATTTATGAAATTAGCAAAATATATCATGATGGCCTCTGCGCCTCTGCTCTTTGCATCTTGCCTTGACACAGAGCCATTAGGAGATTACGTAACTTCTGACGAGAAGGCTGAGACTGTAGAGCAGAATCCAGACCGTTTGGAAGCTAGTGTTACTGCTATCACGACTAACTTCAGTACATTTGGTGCTGTTCGTGGTTCAAATGTGCATAGCGATATTGGTTACCCTGGTATCATGCTCCTCTTGGACTCAAGAGGTATTGATATGGTAGGTGAGAATATAGGTTACAACTGGTTTAGCTTTGCCTTGACTTACGATGACATAGATTATACTTATGGTGATAATCGTATGATTTGGCAGGGTATGTACAACCAGATTTATTCTGCCAATAATGTAGCCAAGTCAGTTGCTGCGGATACAGAGAATCCACAGCTTCAAGGTTATTTGGCACAGGCTTTGGCCATCCGTGCATTCGATTACTTCACATTGGTACAGTGTTACCAGAAGACTTATGGTGATGTTGATCCTAATACCGCTCTTGGTGTGCCATTGATTACTGAGGCTAACCAGGATGATGCTGCAACCAATGGTTGTCCACGTGCAACTGTAGCTGCAACTTATGAGCAGATTCTTGGTGACTTGAACAAGGCCATCAATCTTTTGGAGAAGAGTGGTTATAAGCGTACCGATAAGCGTTATGTTGATATTTACACAGCACGTGCCATTCGTTCACGTATCTATCTCGTGATGAAAAACTATAGTGCTGCGCTTGAGGATGCTAACTTTGTTATTAACAATAGTGGTGCTAAGCCATTGTCTATTGCAGAAGCTAGTCGTCCAGGTTTCAATGATATCACTGCCAACAACTGGTTGTGGGGTATTAAGATTAACGAAACAGACGGTGTTGTAACAACAGGTATCTGTAACTTCCCATCTCATATGGGTTCATTGTGCTATGGTTATGCAACTGTTGGTGCATGGAAGAAAGTTAATAAGAAACTCTTCAATGAAATCAATGAAACAGATGCTCGTAAGGGCTGGTTCCTCGATGGTGATGGAAACTCAGCTAATTTGAATTCAACAGAGAAGGCTTATCTTGCAGCTCAGGGTGCACCTGCTTATACTCAGGTTAAGTTTGCTCCTTATCAGGGTAAGGTTGGTACATCTACCAATGCTTCTGACATTCCTTTGATTCGTATCGAGGAGATGTATATGATTAAGGCAGAGTGTGAGGCTCAGACTGCTCCTGCTACAGGTGCAGCAACTTTGCAGGCGTTTGTTCGCCAGTATCGTGACCCACAATATACATTGAATGCTTCTACCAAGGAAGGTGTTGTAAATGCAATTCTTGAACAGCGTCGTGTAGAGTTCTATGGTGAGGGTATTACATGGTTCGACTTCATTCGTTTGGATAAGGACTTTGATCGCCGTGGTGCAGGTTATGATGCAACAGAGGTTTATAATATCAAGGCTGGTGACAATTGCTTGATTTGGCGTATTCCTTATAATGAGCAGCAGTATAACAAGCAGATTTCAGAGGAGCAGAACAATCCTGTAGGTACAAAGCCAACAGCTGTGGCTGATATTTAATGTTTCATAGATTAATAAGACAATTATGAATAAGATATTCAAATATTTAATGATGGTTGTCGTTGCCATCGCAGGCTTGTCATTGGCATCTTGCTCTGACGATGATGACAACTACACTGTTGGTGAGGCTTCAGATGGTGCATACCTCTATACTGATATTGTCTCTAAGACATATTTGCCAGATGAAAACCAGACCTTCACTATCAATGTGGGTCGTACCAATACTACTGGTGAGCAGAGTTTTGAACTGAAGTGTGATAACGAGAAGTTCACAGTTCCTTCTACTGTTAATTTCAAGGCAGGTGAATCTGTGGTTGCTGTTCCTGTTACTTTCAACCTTGGTTTGGGTGATACGGAAACCGCTCAGTTTATTATTCCTTCAGAGAAGACTACTGCTTATGGTAATGATACAATTTCTGTAACTATCTCACGTGACTATACTTGGGAGACAATTGGTACTGCAGACTTTACTGATGATATTTTTACAGGAGCATCTGCAACTGTAAATGTTCAGAAAGCAAAGGAAGGAACTAATTTGTATAAGTTTGTTGCTCCTATGCGTACTCTTTATAAGCAGAATGGTGAGACCACACTTCCTGGTGGTGTTGACTTGATATTCACAATGGATGAAGAAGGTAATATCACCATGGATCAGGGAATCTATGAAGTTGAGAGTGGTACATCTTTGATAGAAGAAGGTAATGCCTCACTCTATTATGCTTGTAAGCAATATCCTGATAAGTGCTTCTTTGACAACAACAATGGTGTAATTACATTGAGTACATTATTAGCGATTGGAGAAAAATTGGATGGTCCATATACCTGGACTTTCGATTGGAACAAAGGTTATCCATATGCTGCAGAGTAATGATGGATAAATTGAAATGATAATATGATATAGTGGAATGATATGCTTTTTTTAGAGAATATCATTCCACTTCTTGTTTATAAATAGCTTAGATGTGAAAGAAATAGTTTTCTCTTTCGCTTTGTTATGGATAACTCTTAGCATTTTCGCTTCTTCAAGAAGTTATTCGGAGAAATTGGCGATTGCCAAAATGGTTCTTCAAGATTTACCTTCTTCTGCGACACGGGCAAGTTTCTCGAAGTTGCAGATTTTGCAGGAAAATCAGGCTCTTTCTGTTATCGGTTATTCCCAATGTGGTTATGTTGTCATTGCTAATGATAATCGTTTTAATGCTGTTATTGGTTATTCAGCCAAAGCTTTTCAGGAAAATAATCCTGGGTTAAAATGGTGGCTAAATACGATTAGTGAGGTGATGACCTCAAATCAGACAAGTGCTTCTGAAACCAATCTTGCTGATAGCAAGGAGGCTATTCCTCAGTTAATGAAGTCTGAGTGGGGACAATCTGCTCCTTTTAATAATTTGTGTCCGATGGGTGCAAGTGGCAGATGTCCTGCTGGATGTGTAGCAACAGCGATGGCACAGGTTTTTTATTATCATAAATATCCCGTAAAAGCAATTGGTAAAGGTAGTTGTACCTATGGAGGAAAAACTTATGCACAGAATCTTTCTGGAATAGAATATGCTTGGGATAAGATGCTTCCTAAATACGATACACCCTCTAGCGTAGGAAGTGAAGATGTGGCAACGTTACTTTATGATTGTGGATTATCTATAGGTATGAATTACGATGACAATGGTAGCGGTTCGTATAATTTTGAGGCATGTAATGCTATCAATGAACATTTCAATATGTATGCTACCTATTATGATCGCTCATATTATACAGCTTCCGATTGGATGAATATCTTGTACCAACAGTTGAGCCAGAAAAATCCTGTAGTTTATACAGGTGTTTCTAAGGTTGAAGGTGTGGCTAGTGGACATTGTTTTGTAATTGATGGCTATAGAGAAGATGGACTGGTTCATGTAAATTTGGGATGGGATGGAGAAGGAGACGGATATTATGATATAGCCTTGTTGAATCCTGTGGTTGGTGACTCTATGAGCTTTAGTTCAATGCAAGATATGGTTATTTGCCAAAAGAATCCAATAGAAGTTTTTTCAAACATAGGTATGAAGGGGATAACAATGAAGGCTGCTGATGATAATCATTCCATGGTAAACATTTCATCTGTTACTAATCTCCTGCCACAAGATTTTAATGGTGAATTGGCTATTATTGCTGAGGATAATGGCAAGAAGTATATACTGAAGAGTGTTTCTAAAAAACTTGTGTTTGGAGTTAATTATTCTTCCCTGTTTGAGGATAATAAATGTTCTGTTGAAGACTTGGAAGATGGAGAATATCGAATTTATGCTGCTGCTAAATCTAAGGATGATTCCGATTGGCAAGTGTTCCGCTCTTCTTATGGTGGGAAAAACTGCTATATCTTGACAAAGGCTAATGGTAGTATAAAATTGGTCGCAGACCGCAAAGCATGGTCAACGGGAATCTCTCTTCCTATAGTTGGTGATAGCGTTTCGCCTATTACTTATGTTTATGATATGAATGGAAGATTGGTGTGTCAGGCTACAACCTCTGATTTTTCGCCTTCGAATATTCCTACTAAGGGTTTATTTGTCATAAAACAAGGAGATAAATATCAGAAGATAGTTAAGCAATAACTATTCTCTTTTAAGAATCCCTCTATAATGTGTACCTCCGCTTGCCCATATATCGGGCAAGCGGGATACACCTTTTTCTTTTTATTTATTTATCTCCCTCTCTCTCAAACATTTTCCCAAGGAGAAACAGTGGCAATGGTATTTATACCAACCGGATTTTGATGGAATGTTTGAGAAATAAAGATTCTATACGCACATGAACATGTTTTCTCAAATTTATTGCAACATTTGCCACGCTTACTATAAGTAGCTGATAATAAGAGGATAACGGGTGACAATAAGGGGCTTTTTTATTATCACCTTATTGCCACCTATTGCCACGTTTTGCAAAAAACTGCGATTTTCGGGCGTTTTAGAGGCGTTTTGGGAGCTAAAAGGTTGAAAATATTGAGCAAAAACGCCTATTTTCTATTCAATTTTTAGTGTTTTTCTATGCTTTTTATCGAAAAACCTCCCACGATGCAGCAAAAATTACGTCCCGACGTAGTATTTCCTACGTCCCGATGTAGCAACAGACGCGTCCGGACGTAGCTACAGATACGTCTGGACGCAATTTTTCGAAAAGATCTTTGGTATATTCCATTTTAATTATTATCTTTGCAGCGCAGTCCCGGTAAGGCCCTCTCCCAGATTATTCGATGCTGGTGATGACCCCGGGGGGTTAATTCTTCTGTTTATTTCCCTCATCCTCAAACATTTTTCAATAATTCCTTGCATCTTTCAGAAGAAAAGCGTATCTTTGCAGAAGATTAGTGGCGCTCGGCAATCTGAAAGTAAACTTTCATTGCACTCGCTGGCATAATCTTTGCAGAAGATTAGCGGCGCTCGGCAATCTGAAAGTAAACTTTCATTGCACTCGCTGGCATAATCTTTGCAGAAGATTAGCGGCGCTCGGCAATTTGTAAGCAAGCTTACATTGCGCTCGTTTGCATAATCTTTGCAGAAGAAATGTTCAACTTTTAAAACAAGGAGGTAGAGTATGGATTTATTTGATAGCAAAAGACAAGAAAGATTAGAGGCTGCAAGAAAGGCTTCTACTGCCAGTAAAGAAGCAGCACGTGCCTTTTTAATTAGGGCAGGAATTCTTTTACCTAATGGAGAAGTTGCACCACATTTGAGATAATTATGGATAAGTCTTTATATTCAAGGCGCTCCAACCTAGTAATTGGATTTCATGGTTGCGACAAATCTGTTGTTGATGCCGTAGTTGCTGGAAAGACCGATCTTCTTTCCTGCACTAATGACTATGACTGGTTAGGAAACGGCATCTATTTTTGGGAAAATAATGAGGAACGAGCTTGGCTATGGGCTAAAGATTTAGCCAAAAGAAAGAACTCACAAATCAAAGAGCCTGCAGTTGTTGGTGCAATTATAGACTTGGGGTATTGTTTTGACTTAACAGATAGCACATATCTTCAGGAATTGAAGGCTGCTTATGAGTCTATGGTTACTGTTTATAAAGAATCAGGGATTGAATTACCAAAGAATACATCTATCGGAAATTCTACAGATTTATTGATTAGAAAATTGGATTGTGCTGTTGTACAAACAGCTTTAACATACAATCAGGATGCCAATGCCCATCCATACGATTCAGTAAAAGGAGTATTTTGGGAAGGACAGGAACTATATCCTAATGCAGGATTCAGAGAAAAGAATCATATTCAGATTTGTGTCTGCAATCCTAATTGCATCAAGGGTTATTTTCTTCCTAGAAGTATCAATCAGGATTATCCAAACCCATAATATAAAGAGGTAGAATATGGAGAAAAAGAAAAATGAAAACTTCTTTCTGAAACTTATTAAGATTAAGAAAGAGATACTGATTGTGTACAAAATGGAAGAGACCTGAAAGATGTAGAGAAAAACTATGGTATCAGATTCCCTAAACCCCTATGAAATTGATGAGGAAGAGTCATTAGACTATACCTTCATCACTAAAGACGGAATAAGATATTATGGAGCAATATAGAGTAAATCGCGTTTGGGTTGACGATGCCCATATTTGGGCAGAAACCCAAAATGGCTGGAAGGCTAACTATCCTTTCAGCCGTTGGAGCCGTCTTGCTAACGCCACACCTGCCCAGCGTAAGGCTTTCGTATTGAGCAGATATGGTATTCATTGGCCTGAATTAGATGAAGATTTATGCTTTGAAGGACTATTCGCAGATGCTGGCATGTACAAACCGTCAAATGCAGAAGATACTATTTATTATCAAGCATAATAAAAGAATTTTTTGCAACAGAAGGATAAGTGAATCATTAAAATAAGGAGGTAAATATGGACAACAAGAATCTTTCATCAGAAGCTTTACTCTCCAATCAAGTCAGTAAAAATAGATTATCATGAATGAAGAAGAGATTAAAATCGTGGCAGAAAATGCTATGATGATAGTTTGCGGATATGCATTTTCGCAAACCGAAGAAGGTTTTATACGTGTAGTGTATCTACACTCCCCATATCATGCTCTTGTAATGACAAGCGAGGGTGAAGTAACAGAAACCAATATGGATGATATAGAAATCAGCATCGTTCAAAAGTATTGGAGACGAAACAAAAAATTAATGGAGCAAGCTTATGCCTAAATATTACGACTTTATGATATGTGGGTATAAGCTGAGCAAGTATAACAATGCGGCTGAATAAGCATAACGAGACGACTCATCGGGCGCAAGGATACGACTGCGCTAGGTCAAAGATATAGATTAGGAGGTTCAAGCAGTCGGTATCTGAGGTTCAGAGAGACTGTATCTGAGGTTCAAGCAGACTGCTTCTTGAAGATTCCCACTAGGCTCGGCTGCTCTGCTGAGCCTAGTGTCAACACCTCATTAACATACAAATATATACACTTTAGTCGTACGACTGTATACCCTTTAGTTGTACAACCATAAGCCTATTGTTGTACAAGTATAAACTCATTGACAGTACAATAGTAGTTTTACAATTCAAACATTTTTCCAAAAATCCTTGCTTCTTTCAAAAGAAAAGCGTATCTTTGCAACGGAATATTAATTTTAGGAGGAAATCTATATGGAAGAGCTAAAAGATAAATACATTCGATTCGATTGGGCAATCAAACGATTGCTTCGTCAGAAGGCTAACTTTGGAGTACTTGAAGGATTCCTTACAGTGTTTATCGGTGAGCCTATCAAGATTATCGACATATTGGAAAGCGAGGGTAATCAACAGGAAGCCGACGACAAGTTTAACAGAGTTGACATCAAGGCGAAAAATAGCAAAGAGGACATCATCATCGTGGAGATACAGAACACAAGTGAGCTGTATTATCTGGAGCGCGTACTCTATGGGGTGGCAAAGGCTATTACCGAGCATATCAATCTCGGCAACACCTACAAAGAAGTAAAAAAGGTATATTCCATTAGTATACTTTATTTTGACCTTGGCAAAGGGTCGGACTATATCTATGTAGGACAAAACAATTTTATCGGCCTGCATACGCAAGACCAACTCATCATCAGTACCAAGGAGAAAGATACAATCGTGAGAAAGTCGCCTGCCGAAATATTCCCAACCTATATGCTAGTGCGCGTCAATGAGTTCAACAAGGTTGCCAAGTCTCCATTGGAGGAATGGGTTGATTACCTCAAAAACGGAGTCATCAATCCTGACACGAAAGCACCAGGATTGCAAGAAGCTCGCGAAAAGCTGAAATACTACTCTATGTCGAATGCCGAACGACACGCCTACGATGAACATGTCAATGCCATCATGATTCAAAATGACGTTCTTGGAAACGCTAGATTAGAAGGGCATGCGGAAGGTAGAGCAGAAGGTAGAGCAGAAGGCAGAGCGGAAGGTAAAACTGAAGAAAAAAATGCCATCGCCCTAAAAATGCGTCAAGCAGGTCTGCCTATAGAGCAAATCATGCAATTCACAGGGCTATCGGAAGAAAATATCAAATCATTATAAACAGAATTGGTCGGTGCCTCTAATGGCATCGACCCTTTTTATGAGATAATGCATAACGAGACGGATCACCAGGCGCAAGGATTATAATTTAAAAATACAACAAGGTGAAAAGATTTATAATGATACTATGCTTCATCTGCACATACACACTACAGATGGCGGCACAAACATGGATTGGAACTTGGGCTACGGCACCGCAGACTGTGGTGAAAGCGTTTATGCCCTATAATAACAACATGACAAACCGTTCGGTTCGCCAGATAGTAAAAGTAAGCGTGGGAGGCGACGTGATAAGACTGAAACTGAGCAATATCTACTCGATGCAACCCGTAGTGATACGCTCCATCTATATCGCCCACGCCAAAGACTCTTTCAAGATTGATGCCAAATCGGCTCAATACTTCAAGTTCAGCAACAGCTACAAAGCTACCATTCCTGCCGGCAGGCAAATAGTGAGCGATGCGCTGAAGTTCAATCTCAAGAACCTGGAGTGCGTTGCCATCACCATCAACTACACCTCGGCTCCCGATGTGCCTACCGTTCACATGGGCTCACGTACCACCTCTTATATCATGAAGGGAGTAACCAATGCCCACTCCAACTTCGAAAAGGCTTTCCGCGAGAACCACTGGTACAACATCAGCGGCATCGATGTGTATACGATGAGCAACAACATGAGTGCCATCGCCATCATGGGCAACTCTATTACCGACGGCAAATGTTCTACGGATAATGCCCAGAACCGGTGGCCGGATGTTATGTCGGAGATGCTGCAGCTGAAGCATAAGATAACCAACCAGGGAGTATTGAACCTGGGCATCGGCAACAACCGGGTAACCGTGCCGGGCGGTTTCGGTGCACTCGCCAAGGAACGCTTCGACCGAGATATTCTGATGCAGAGCGGCGTAAAGAAGGTAATTATCTTTGAAGGCATCAACGACATAGGTGCAGCCAAGAGCGGCAACAGCGAAACGGTAGCCCGCCAGATTATAGAGAGCATACAGGGAATGATGAGGAAGGCGAAGGCACGGAAGATGAAAGTTTATCTGGGCACCATCACGCCTTTCAAGGGTGCCGGCTACTACAGCCACTTCCACGAAGCAGCCCGACTCTATGTAAACGACTGGATTCGAAGTCAGGCAAAGAACGCAGATGGCATTCTAGACTTCGCCAAGCTGCTTCAAGACCCGAATGATGGCAGAAGGATGAAACGGGAATATGCCAGCAACGACTGGCTCCACCCGAATCCGGCAGGCTACAAGGCGATGGGAATCTATGCCGCTGATATCGTCAAGTAAGAAAAAAGCCGCCCTATTACAGGCGGCTTTTAATATATATATAAAAGATTTTACTTCAAGACAATCTTGCAATCATCCAGGCTCTCTACGGTAGCGAGCGCCTCATAACGGATTCCCTCCTTGCGCAGGAAGTCACCACCATGCTGGAAAGCCTTCTCGATGATGAAACCCATCGCCTCAATCTTGGCACCAGCCTTCTCGCAAAGGTCCATCACGCCCTTAGACGCATTACCATTGGCAAGGAAATCATCGATAAAGATAACATGGTCCTCAGGAGTAAGATAACTGTTGCTCACACAAACCGTATAATCGCGGTCCTTTGTAAAAGAGTGAACCACAGAGGTAATCATACCCTCCATAGTCTTAGGCTGCTTTTTCTTCACAAATACAACAGGAAGATTGGTCAGATAACCTACCATGATGGCAGGCGCGATGCCCGAAGCCTCAATAGTAATAATCTTGTTGTACTTGATGTCCTTGAAAAGGCGCACGAATTCCTTAGCTAAGTCCATCATCAGAATAGGGTCCATCTGATGGTTTACAAAGCTGTCTACTTTTAAGATTCCACCAGGAAAGCATCTGCCCTCCTGCATAATTCTTTCTTTCAGTAAATTCATTATGACTTGAACTTTAATATGGTTATTGGGTGCAAATTTACTACTTTTTTCGCAAACAAGGAAGTTTATCGCCCAATAATTTTGTTTTGTCTGCAATTTAGCGTAATTTTGCAGCAGAAATGAATAAGTTGTTCAGGGAGCATGATATGATGCCCCCTATAAAACTATAAGAATATGAATCCATATATCAAACAATTCCCCGACCTCATGGCGGGCAAGAAAATCATGTATGTTCACGGTTTCCTCTCTTCTGCACAGAGCGGCACCGTAAAGATGTTGCAGGAACTGATGCCGAATGCCACCCTCGTGGCTGAAGACATCCCGGTACATCCGGAAGAGGGCATAGAAATGCTGCAGAAGATGGCGGAGACTGAGAAGCCCGACCTCATCATCGGTACCTCGATGGGAGGCATGTATACCGAACTGCTGAAAGGATTCGACCGCATCCTCGTAAACCCAGCCTTCAAGATGGGCGATACAATGAGCAGCATGACCGGCAAGCAGGAATTCCAGAACCCGAGAAAGGACGGAGTGAACGAACTGATGGTTAACAAAGGCCTCATCAAGGAATACCGTGACTTTACCGAGCGTTGCTTCCGGAACATTACTCCCGAGGAGCAGCAACGTGTTTACGGTCTCTTCGGCGATGCTGATCCGTTGGTCCATACCTTCGACCTCTTCCATGAGCACTATCCGCTCGCCATCCCATTCCATGGCGAGCACCGCCTTATCGACAAGGTAGCATTCCACTATCTCTGTCCGGTAATCCGATGGATAGACGACAAGCAGAACGGCAAGGAGCGCCCTATCGTATACATCGACTTCGATGCTCTGCACGACAGCTACATGAAGGCAACCAGTTCGATGCACAAGGCTTACGAGATGCTGATAGAGCATTACAACGTATATATCGTAGCCCCAGCGCCAACCAACGACCATGAATACATGGCGAAGGTACAGACTTGGGTGGAGGAATATCTCTCTACCCCAGCCTACAACCACATCATCTTCTGCAACCAGAAGAACCTGCTCTACGGCGATTACTTCATCGACCCTAGCCCATGCGATGGTTTCATGGGTACGACGATAGAATACGGCAGCGATGAATTCAAGACCTTCGAAGAAATCATCACCTTCTTCGAAAGACTGGGAGGACAATAAAGGGAAGAGTGAAGAATTCTCTTCTTCGCCACACGCCCTGAAAGGGCAGAAGCTCCTAGCCCAGGGTAACACCCTGGGTTAACATACAAACAAAAATGTCGCCCTGTAAGGGCAAAAGCTTCACATCATCAAAGCTTTTGCCCTTACAGGGCGAGGTTGTTCAAATCATCATACCCCCAGGGTGTTACCCTGGGCTAGGAGCTTCTGCCCTTTCAGGGCGAGCTGCGATTATGCCTTATCCAGATTCTTCGGCAACACGAGGTTCAGGATAACGGCGAGCAGGAAGACTACTGCCACACAGTTATCAGCAAAAACGGTGCGCACAATCTCTGGGAAGATGTTGAACATACCTGTTGCAGATGTGAATCCGAGACCTACGCTGAGCGAGAGGCTCACGATGACCATGTTGCGCTGAGAGAAGCCTGTACGCGCCATCATGCCGAAACCTGCAAAGAGGATGCTACCGAACATCATGATGGTACAGCCGCCCAATACAGCCTGAGGAATCGTAGTAAGTACATAACCGATAGCTGGGAAGATACCACCGATAATCATGATGATGGCACCCATGGCAATGGTAAAGCGGTTCACCACTCCCGACATCGCTGCCAAACCTACGTTCTGACTGAAAGAAGTGATAGGAGTACAACCGAAAAGACCGGAAACCGAACTGACGAAGCCATCGCAGCAGACTGCCGCACCCATCTCCTTAGTCTTAGGATCACGCTTCAACGCACTGTTGCAGAGCGCAGAAGTATCACCAATCGTCTCTGTGGCAGAAACCAGATATACTGCTACCACCGAGAGAATAGCACCGATATTAAACTCAGGTGTAAATGGAAGAAGCTTTGGCAAAGCTACGATAGAGAGACCAGAAAGTCCGCTGAAATCTATCATTCCCATAAACAGAGCCAGGATGTAACCTACCAGCAATCCTACCAATACAGAGAGAGAACGCAAGAAACCCTTGGCGAAAATCTGACAAAGCAGACAAGCCAGCAAAGTGACAGAACCCACAACCCAGTTGTTCATGCTACCGAAATCAGCAGCACCCTGACCACCCGCAAAAGAGTTGGCACCAACAGGAAGGAGCGAGAAACCGATGGCTGTTACCACGGTAGCGGCTACTACAGGCGGAATGAGCTTGATCCAATACTTGGCGAAAAGTCCGAGTGTTCCTTCTACCAGACCACCAATGATGACAGCGCCTATCAAAGTACCCATACCATGAGCACCGGCAATGGCGATGGCAAGCGAAAGGAAGGTGAAGGAGATACCCATCACGATAGGAAGGCGAGAACCGATACGCCATACCGGATAAAGCTGAACCAAGGTACCGATACCGGCGATGACCATACAGTTCTGGATAAGCACGGCGCTCACCGAACTGTCCAGACCTATCGCACCAGCGAGAATCATGATTGGCGCAATATTGCTGACAAACATCGCCAGCACATGCTGAAGACCAAATGGGAGTGCTTTACCTACGGGCACTCTGCCGTCTAATTTGTAGAGGTTTTCTATTGACTGTTCCATTGTCGTTATAATAATTAGAGAATTTCCATTATCCATCAATTCAGTGTCTTTTCTGAATTTGGCGACAAAATTACAAAGAAAATCTGAGAAATCGTTCCTTTTCTCCATTTTTCTCTATCCCGCATGATAGAATACAAGAAGAATCTACGAAAAAAGGAAGGCTGCGGTTCATATTCCGTGCAACCTTCCCTTTTTATCTTATCTCATTAATACTCCGTCTTTTCCGCATTTTCCTCCCACATACGGAAAGCACCGAGCGCCTCATCGCGCATCAGGGCAATCATCGGCTTGTGGCGGTCTTCTATCTTGCGGTCTATCTCCTCGTAGATAAACTCATCATCGAAACCTATCTTTGCCGCATCCTTCCGGTCGTTGGCATAATAGATACGGTCGAGATGTGCCCAATAGATGGCACCCAGGCACATCGGACAAGGCTCGCAGGAGGTATAGATTTCGCAACCTTCCAGATTGAAGGTCTTCAGCTTGCGGGTGGCCTGTCGGATGCAGTTCACTTCGGCATGAGCCGTAGGGTCGAGGTCGATGGTTACACTGTTGGAAGCCTCAGCGATGATAATACCATCCTTGGCAATCACAGCACCAAAAGGTCCGCCCCCCGTCTTCACGCTATTCTTTGAGAGCTCAATGGCTCTATGCATCAATTCTTCCTTTGTCATTATTTAATATTTTTAGATTAATAATACCCCTTCTTTTCAATGGGGGCTACAAATATACAAAAAAGAAATGATACGGCAAGCATTTCTTGCATTATTTTTTAGTACTTTTGCAACCAAGAGAGATTTTATTGCCCCATGACGGGTAATTATCTTTTGCACAGCATTGATTTACAACCAGGCACCCACACCATAGAGTGGCTTGTTGACCATCCACTCCTGATCTTGATAAGACTTCATAGAAAGTCGCAAACCTTTGAGATTCGGATGCTTTTCTATGAATGTGCGAAGAGATTTGGCATGCACATTTTCCTCTGCCTTGATTTCAATAGGTGTTATGGCAGTGCCATGCTGAACAATCAAGTCGATTTCCACACGCGAATCATTACTGCTGAAATAGTAAATCGGAATCTGAAGTGCCATAAGTTGGGTTAAGACAAAAAGCTCCGTGAAAGAGCCTTTATATTCCTTCAGCAAAGTATCAGCCACCAAAATACTTTCTGCAGGAGTATCTACCATTGCACCCATCAAACCTATATCCAAGACAAAAAGTTTAAACACAGACATTTCTGCATAAAACTTCAATGGCATTTCCGGAGCCGACACACGATTAATCTGATAAACTAATCCTGCATCTATCAACCACTGAATGGCTAACTCAAATTCAGAAGCTCTTGCTCCTTTCTTCAACGCTCCAAAAATAAACTTTTTATTTTCTTTTGCCAACTGTGACGGAATAGAATCCCATACCATATTTATACGAGGCACTTCCTGTGAAGGAGCATGTTTGGAGAAATCACGCTGATAGTCAAAAAGTATCTGTTTTTGAATGTTGCGCACTTCCTCTAAGTTCTTGCTTTCCACAAATTCCAAGACTGCTGCAGGCATTCCTCCTACATAGTAATACTGACGCAAATAATCTGTCAAACGCAAAGATAGAGAATCTATAAGAGAAAAGTCCTTGGCATGAAGCACATTGACCAATGGCTGCTCGCCCATAGCTAACAGGAACTCATCGAAGGTCATTGGATACATCTTTATCATATCCACCTTCCCCACCGGAAACGACATGCCGCCGTGAAGAGATATGCCCAAAAGCGAACCGGCTACAGCCACATGATAGGCTGGAGCATCTTCGCAGAAATACTTCAGAGAGTTTAATACAACAGGATTTTCCTGTATCTCATCGAAAATAATCAATGTATTTTCCGGTTCTATATTTACATGGAGCAGAGCTGACAAGGATAGTAAGATTCGCTCAATATTATAGTCTTGCGCAAAGATCTTTTCCACCATTTCGTTCTTGTCACAATTGACATAAGCCATCTTCTGATAGTATTTGGTACCAAAACCCCGCAAGATATAGGTCTTTCCTACCTGTCTGGCACCATTGACTATCAGAGGCTTACGATTTTTCTTTTGCTTCCATGCAAGGAGCTGTTTGATGACGTTTCTTTCCATAATCACATTTTTTTGCACGAACTTTTGCTGCAAAGATACACTTTTTCGCACGAATATCCGACACTTTACTACATTTTTTTGCACGAACGCCCTAATTTTTTGTAGCAGTTCCCCAAAGTGGACACAAAAAATTGTAGCAGCCCCAAAGTTAATTATCCATAATTATAAATACATTTATTATAAGAGTATTTATAATTTTTGTAACTTTGCGCCATCACTTATAAAAAATTGATTATGGATATACCTTTTATTTATGGAAGACTCGCTGAGAAAGAGAGTTTTATCGACAGAATAGAAGACCGAAGGGAACTGAAGAATTTCCTTCGCCACGGCATCAACGTCATCTTGGTATCTCCAAGAAGATGGGGAAAATCTTCGCTTGTCAGAACCTCTATGGAAGAATTAATGCAGGAAGAATCCAAGACAAAGGTTTGCTTTATGGATGCCTCCAAGATTCATACGGAGGAGGAATTCTACAACAAATTTGCCTCCATCGTGATACAAGGAGTTTCTTCCACATTGGAACAGAAATTATCTGACTTGGTGAAATTTATCAATCGTTTTACCCCAAGCATCACGATAGCTTCCGACCCGATGAATAGTGTAGAGGTCAACCTAAAGGTGAATCCTGTAAAGGAAAGTCCTGAAAACATTCTGCAACTCCCCGAAAGGATAGCCGAGGCTAAAGGCATCAAGATTATCGTCTGCATCGATGAGTTTCAGCAACTCGCCAACCTGCAAAAATGGAAGAACCTTGAAGCTATGCTGAGGGCTGAATGGCAGTTGCAGCACCATACCACCTATTGTCTCTACGGCAGCAAGATGCACATGATGAAAGATATTTTCAACAAGGCGAACAGTCCTTTCTTTAAGTTCGGACAACTGATGAACCTGAAGAGAATAGCCAAGGAATATTGGATTCCATACATCATGAGCAATTTTAAGAAGACAGGAAAAACTATCTCTGAGAGCCAAGCAGAATGTCTATGCGAAAGAGTGAAATATAACTCTTGGTACGTACAGCAATATTGCTTCTTCCTATGGTCACACACAGACAAAGAGGTGACGCAAGAACTCCTCGACAACCAGCTCCAACTGGTTTTGGACACCAACGAAGACTTGTTCTTGACAGAGATGGACGAGCTCACTCCCACCCAAATCGGCATGTTGAAAGCCATCGCTTCTGGCGAAAAGCACTTCAATGCCAAAGATGTCGTAGAGACGTATGGTCTGGGGCAGCCACAGAGCATCACACGTAACAAGAAAGTATTAGTAGAGAAAGATCTCGTTGAGAAACATCTTCAAGATTTCTCATTCGTCGATCCTGTCTTCGAGCTTTGGCTGAAGAGAGAATACAACATTTTACCATAATGGGAATAAAAACAGCCAATAATCGCATTTTCGAGGAAAGAGATGAGGTAAACATCTCTCAAGATTAAGCAATATTTCATGAATCAAAACAATATCAGCGCCGCAGCACTCTTCCTTAGGGTAAGAGAACTTTTGATACTCCCCGAACTGGAGCCGAAGACACGCAACAAGATGATGCACGATACGCTCATCCTCTGCTGCCACGAAGGAGTGAAGGAAACGAAACAGGCTTTCGGTAACCTTTTCTCCCAGGTGGATTATCTCTGCAAGGCTCACGGCATCAAGGTGGCAGACAAGATTGCCATCCAGACCATGCGCCGGCACAGTAATTCGCAGGAACCACTCTCAAGCGAAGATTTGAAATATGATGCACGTGCCCTAGCCATCTTCATCTCTGCCGTATTCGGAGTGGATGTTCCCCACGAGCTGAACGTGCTCATTCCCCATACCAACCGCCCTTATCAGAAAGGACTGGAAATCAACAACCGCCGCATACGCTGCATCGTGAAGAACTGGGACAGCGATTTCATCCGCGTGGATATTGACCAGGATGCTGACGAAGAGGAATATCTCGTTCAACTGAAAGATGAAGAGAACCATATCGACCATACCTACCTCTGGGATATCCTGAAGGAAGGTATGCAGCTCAACCTGCTCGACTGTCAGGTGAAACAGCCCGTCATCACCCCCCGACTCATCGTGGTGGAACCCGATTATCTGGTAGATATCAGTAGTATCGCCACCTGCTTCACGGCTTTCGGTCATCATCCCCTGCTCTATCTGCTGAACCAGATGAAGCCCCGCGCCAACACCCAGGCTACCCTGCTCGGTAACTTTGCCGGTGCAGCGCTAGATGACATCATCAATACAAACGGCAAATACCAGATGAACGAAACCATAAAGACGAATTTCAGGGAGAAAGCACTGGAGTTCTGCACCTGTCCCTGGTTTGATGCCAAGAAATTCTATACCGATGCCAACCAGCAGGCATTCAATCTGCAGCAGGTAGTGGATATTCTCTTTCCCCGCACCTCATCGCAGGCACAGATGTCAGCCTTCCGCGGTGAAAGTCTTTACGACAGGAAGAAAGCCATCCTCGAACCTTCGTTCGTCTGCGAAGCACTCGGCATACAGGGACGTGTGGACCTGATGACCACCGACTGCAAACTGCTGGTGGAGCAGAAATCGGGACGCAACATGAATATCGAAACCCATCAGGTAGATCCGGGGTATCACAGTTATCAGCTGGAGCCCCACTATGTACAACTGCTGCTCTACTATGGCGTATTGCAGCACAACTTCAAGCTGAGCAACGACCGCGTGAATATCCGTCTGCTCTACTCCAAATATCAGCCGCAAGACGGACTGATGGTAGTAGCGTATTACCACAAGCTCTTCCAGGAAGCCATCACTTACCGCAACCAGCTGGTAGCCGCTTCTTTCGAAATAGCCAAGGAAGGTTTTGAACATGCACTCAACGAGTTTACACCCGATGTGCTCAATGTAGCAGGCACACAGGACTTCTTCTACAACAAGTATCTGAAGCCGCAGATAGAAGCCATCACCAGTCCGCTCCACAACCTCTCCCCAATAGAAGAGGCTTACTTCTGCCGCATGATGACCTTCGTGTTGCGGGAACAGATGATCAGCAAGGTGGGCGCACAGGAAGGAACGAACACATCCAGTTCCGACCTCTGGACCATGCCACTCGCCGAAAAGAAAGATGCCGGCAATATCTATACCGACCTGCACATCATCCGAAAGGAACAGAGCAGCGCAGGAAGCGGATATGATACCATCACCCTGAGCGTGCCCGACCAGGGAAAGGACTTCCTGCCCAACTTCCGTATCGGCGACATGGTGTATCTCTATACCTACAAGCTGAAGGAAGAACCCGACGTAAGAAAGGCTATATTATATAAAGGTGTACTACAGGAGATTCACAGCGATGAGATTATGGTGCATCTCACCGACGGACAGCAGAATGCCGATATCTTCGAGATGAATCTACCTTACGCCATAGAACATGGAACGAGCGATGCATCGACAGGCGGAAGCATACGTAACCTGCACCAGTTTATCTGTGCACCCAAGGAGAAACGCGACCTGCTGTTAGGGCAGCGTGCTCCGCAAAGAGATGCCTCGCTGTCATTGACCAGACATTACGATGATGTACTGGACGACATCATTCTCCGTGCCAAGCAGGCACAGGATTACTTCCTGCTCGTGGGACCTCCGGGAACAGGAAAGACCAGCCGTGCCCTGAAGTTTATGGTAGAAGAAGCATTGAACGATGGAACGGGAATGCCGACAGCAGAAAGCATCGCCTCGGGAGGCAAGACGTCTCAGCAGCCTGCATCCTCCATCCTCCTGATGAGCTATACCAACCGAGCCGTAGATGAAATCTGTGAGATGCTGGTAGATTCGGGCATTCCATTCCTTCGCCTCGGCAGCGAGTACTCCTGCGACGAGCGGTTCCGCCCTTATCTGATAGAGAAAGCCATCAGCGACTGTCCGAAACTCGAAGCCATCAAACAATATATAATAGGTACGCGTGTCATCGTGGGCACCACTTCGATGATGACCTCCAAGCCGTTCATCTTCTCGCTGAAGCACTTCAAGCTTGCCATCATCGACGAATCGAGCCAGATACTGGAGCCTAATCTCATCGGTCTCTTATCAGCAGTAGATAAGTTCATCCTCATTGGCGATTACAAGCAGTTGCCTGCCGTGGTGCAGCAGAGCGAGCAGGATTCAGGCATTCCTACCATCAACGACAGTCAGAAAGATGGCATCATCGACATGAGCATCCTGCAGGACATCTGTCTTACCAACTGCCGCAACTCCCTCTTCGAACGTCTGATTCATTGGGAAGATCACGAAGAACGCAGCGAATTCATCGGCATTCTGCGCCGCCAAGGCAGAATGCATCCCGAGATTGCAGAGTTTCCTAACCGGATGTTCTACCGTCGGGAGAAACTGGAACCCGTGCCTTGTCCACACCAGTTGGAGACGGAGCTGGCATATACTCTCCCGTCAGAAGATGCGCTCGACGACCTGCTGAAGGAGCACCGCATGATATTCCTCCCATCCAAATTCTGCAAGGAACCGAATGTATCCGATAAGATCAATGCCAACGAGGCAGCAATCGTGGTAGACCTGCTTCGCCGCATCCACCGCTTCTATGGAGAGCGTTTCGATGCCAAGAAGACGGTAGGCGTCATCGTTCCTTACCGCAACCAGATAGCCATGATGCGCAAAGGAATCGAAAAGCTCGGTATTCCGGAACTGGAGAAAATCAGTATCGATACCGTAGAGCGGTACCAGGGCAGCCAGCGAGATGTCATCATCTACAGTTTCACCATCCAGAACATCTGGCAGCTCGACTTCCTTGCCGGCAACAGTTTCGTAGAAGACGGCGCCATCATCGACCGCAAGCTGAACGTAGCCATCACCCGTGCCCGAAAGCAGATGATTATGACAGGCAACCCGGAGATATTGCGCAATAATCAGATTTTTAGCGAATTAATGAACTATGTGAAGGAAAAAGGAGGATATTTTTAAAATTTCCCCCAAAAAGTTTGGTGATACGGAAATAAAGTCCTATCTTTGCATTCGAATTATACACAAAAGGATAAACAAGAGACATAAATACAGATATAGGATTCCGGTGCTTCACTGGCACTGGAATTCTTTATTTTTTATGCTACTTGCCAACCGATTATTAATAACATTAAAACAACAAGAAAATTATGGCTTACATGTCACAAGAAGGCTACGACAAACTCGTAGCTGAGCTGAAACAGCTCGTATCTGTAGAGCGCCCTAAGGCATCAGCCGCAATTGCTGAAGCCCGCGACAAGGGTGATTTAAGTGAGAATTCTGAGTATGATGCCGCTAAAGAGGCACAGGCTCATCTGGAAGATAAGATCAATCGCCTGAAGCTCACCATTGCCGAGGCCAAGATTATCGATACCAAGCAGCTCAGCACCGACAGCGTGCAGATTATGTCGAAGGTAGAGATGACCAACATGGCTAACAAGGCAAAGATGACTTATACCATCGTGAGCGAGAGCGAGGCAAACTTGAAGGAAGGCAAGATTTCCATTAAGACTCCTATCGCACAGGGATTGCTCAACAAGAAGGTAGGTGAGATTGCAGAAATCAAGATTCCTCGCGGCACCATCAATCTTCGCATCGACAAGATTTCATTTGAATAAAACGGAATAAAAGGAACTATCATATCGGCAGCAATGCCCGTATGACGGTTCCTTTTATGTTATATGTAAGCCTACCCGATATACTCTATAGAAAATGAAAGTAGCCGATGCAACGACATCAAAAAGAGAATAAGATAATATGTATTGTAAATTATAAATTATTAATTATAAATTGATTAGCGATTATGGCAAGCATTTTTTCAAAGATTGCAGCAGGAGAGATTCCTAGCTACAAGTGTGCAGAAAGCGACAAGTTCTATGCTTTCCTCGACATTAGCCCTATCGGTAAAGGTCATACTTTGGTGATTCCCCGTAAGGAGGTTGATTACATCTTCGATATGGAAGACGAAGACCTGGCTGAGTTTGAGGTTTTCGCCAAGAAGGTAGCCAAGGCTATCAAGGCAGCCTTCCCATGCAAGAAAGTGGCGCAGGTTGTTTTGGGTCTGGAGGTTCCTCATGCCCATATCCACCTCATCCCAATGAACAGCGAAGCTGATGTAAACTTCCGCAAGGAGCATCTCAAACTCACAGAGGAAGAGTTCAAGGAAATTGCTGATAAGATTTATACAGAATTCAAGAAACTTTAAATGCAAGAAGTTTCAAACAGAAAAAGAGCTGCGAATATGCTTCGCAGCTCTTTTTATATCTTTATTTCATAAGCTCTTGCTTAGACGAACTCATCGCCTTTCTTCATCTGCACCTCGTTTACATATTTACGCACCAGGGCAGAAGAATCTTCTTTCTTGCATATCAACAATACATTGTCATTCTCGGCTACTATGAAACCATCCAGTCCGTTCAATACAGCCAGCTTTCCTTTAGGCAACTTGATTACATTGTTGTGACAATTCTCCATCATTACATCGCTGTCAACAACCACGTTGTCATCGCTGCTCTTCTGCATCGCCTCGTAGATACTGTGCCAGGTACCCAGATCAGCCCAGCCGAAGTCACACTTCATCATATAGACATTGCTAGGTTTGTCAAGCACTCCGAAATCTACTGATATATTAGGATAAGAAGAGAAACTCTCCTTCATGTAAGCGTTCTCAGTCTCCACACTGAATTCGGGATACTGTTTATCGTAATCACGGAGTACAGGGGGCAGAATCTTGCAGAAACACTCACGCAGATACTTCACATTAGAAAGGAATAAACCCGTATTCCAATAGAACTCTCCACTCTCTACAAAAATCTTGGCAAACTCTCTTTCCGGTTTCTCTGTAAACGACTGCACCTTGTACAATCCGTTGCCGATAGCTTCACCCATCTGAATATATCCATATCCAGGTTCAGGACGGGTTGGTTTCACACCCATCGTCAGGAAACGGTCATGTTCTGCCACAAAAGCCAGTCCTTCCAATACGTTTTCCCGGAAAGCATCTTCATTGAAGATAGCCTGATCCGAAGGAGTGGCGATGATGCAGGCATCAGGATTGAGCATCGAGATGCGATGACTGGCCCATGCCATGCTAGGTGCCGTATTGCGATGAATAGGTTCCGCCAATATCCGTTCTGCAGGAACCTCAGGCAACTGTTCCTTTACCAGTTGAACATATTCTTCATTTGTGTTGATAAATATATGGTCGGCAGGCACGATCTTTGCCATACGGTCAAAGGTTTGCTGAAGCTGGGTGCGCCCCACTCCAAAGAAGTCGACAAACTGCTTCGGATAGTTGCTGCGGCTGCAAGGCCAGAGTCTGCGGCCCTTACCTCCCGCCAATATCACACAATAATTATTTCCGTTACTCTTCATATCTTGAGTCTAATATTTTGTTGGTTTTCAAAATTCATCTGTAAAGTTAGTGATTATCCGTGAAAGTGCCAAAGATTTTCTTGAAATTTAATAAAGTGGACTATAAAAACAACAAAAATTTAATGTTTCTGCATTAAAAATGCATTTTTAGAAAAAAAAGTCACCAAAAAGTTTGTCAGTTCAAAAATTATTAGTACCTTTGCAACCGCAAATAAGCAAGGTGGTATTTGCCCAGATGGCGGAATCGGTAGACGCGCTGGTCTCAAACACCAGTGGAGCAATCCATCCCGGTTCGATCCCGGGTCTGGGTACCAAGATGGAGAGAAGTTTTACTTCTCTCCTTTTTTCGTTTATACACCTTAGCATATATACACATTTATCCCTGCATATCTACCCACTTACATCCTATCATATCCCCATTCCACGGAAACGGAGAATACTGGTTCCCATCAGAAGGTGCATTGAAGGCAGACGAGACAACACCTTGCTTCCGCAATATCGACATCAAGAATGTGACTGTCAACGACAAGACATACAAGAAGATTGACGAAAAGGGTATCACCCTCGATTTCTAATATCGCCTTGATGATAAAAGACAGATTAGACATTCTCCATATCTGTCTGAAAAAACGAAAAGGAGGTAAATACCTATCGATGGCATTTACCTCCTTTTCGTTTATAATAATCGACAGAAAAACAGACTTCGTTTTAAATTAAAGGACCAAATCTGTAGCCTCTAATCCTTGAAATCTATACTCAATTCGCCAGTTCCTAAAAGATTGTAACTCATGCGATGATATGGAGTGACTCCAAATTCCCTGATGGCAGCACGATGCTTCTTGGTAGGATAACCCTTGTTGCTTTTCCAGTCGTACTGCGGATATTCTTCTGCCAGCGCATCCATGTAATCATCACGATAGGTCTTGGCAAGGATGCTGGCAGCTGCAATAGACAGATACTTACCGTCACCCTTTACGATGGTTGTATAAGGCAAATCCTTGTAGGGTTTGAAGCGGTTACCATCCACGATAACTGCCTCCGGCCGAACCTTAAGCTGGTCCAGGGCACGGTGCATAGCCAGAAAACTGGCGTTGAGGATATTGATTTTATCGATTTCTTCGGGAGTAACAATGCCCACAGCCCAAGCTACAGCATCACGCTCTATCTGCTCGCGGAGCGCCTTGCGCTTCTTATCTGTGAGCTTCTTACTGTCGTTCAATTCGGCATTCTGATAACCGGGCGGAAGGATAACGGCTGCTGCATATACGCTGCCTGCCAGACATCCTCTGCCAGCCTCATCGCAGCCAGCCTCTACCATATCCTTATAATAATGACTTTCTAACATAATTATGATGAATTTTACGTTTATCTCTTCACTCTTCACCTCTATTTTGTAACCGCCTAATTATAGGGAAGTTACAAAGATAAGAGCATTTCATCTCTTCACCCACTCTTCACCCTCTCTTCACCTACTCTTCACCCTCACAGCACCAGGCGATGAAGAGAGGGTGAAGAGTGGGTGAAGAGTCAGAGCGTCTCTTCTGCTCGTAAGTATCAGTATAACAATACGTTACAACAAAAGGGTGAAGAGTGAAGAGTATTTGGGCATTCCAACCTCAACTTTCTGATAACTGCCAAACGCAAACAGCCAACTGTCCGCAGTAGCGCCAGTTGGCTGTTCTTTGCTTGCCAGTAGGTTGTCTTTCGCTCGCCAGTTGGCTAAATAAGGCTTTTACGTGCGCTGTATGCGGCTAAAATATTTTTTTCTTAGAACATTATTGCCACTCGTTTAACGCCCGCTACAAGCGCATCTATTTCTTCCTTTGTATTATATAGGGCAAAGCTGGCACGAACGGTGCCGAGAATGCCGTAGCGGTCCATCAAAGGCTGAGCGCAATGATGACCGGTACGAACGGCGATGCCCAGACGGTCGAGCAAGGTGCCCATATCCATGTGATGAATATCACCAACCAAGAAGCTGACAACGGCATCCTTGCCCTCCTGCTCACCAAAAAGTCTGATTCCATCGATGGTTCGCATCTGCTCCATGCAGTAACGGGTGAGTTCCTGCTCGTGCTTGGCAATGTTATCCATGCCGAGCGCAGAAACATAATCGATGGCTTTTGCCAGACCATGGGTAGCTACATAATCAGGAGTACCAGCCTCGAACTTGAAAGGCAACTTCTCGAAAGTAGTCTTCTCGAAACTTACGCTCTCAATCATTTCACCACCGCCCTGATAAGGAGGCAACTTGTCGAGCCATTTCTCCTTGCCGTAAAGCACACCGATACCGGTAGGACCATAAATCTTATGTCCGCTGAAAGCGAAGAAATCGCAATCCATATCCTGTACATCCACAGCAAAATGAGGAGTACTCTGAGCGCCATCCACCATGACAGGCACATCGTGCTCATGAGCAATCTTTATCATCTCTTTTACCGGATTCACCGTACCGAGCACGTTGCTCACCTGGGCAATGCTCACGATTTTGGTGCGTTCGGTAAATAAATTGGCGAATTCATCGAGGTTAATCTCACCTTTATCGTTGATAGGGATTACACGGATGGCAATTCCCTTCTTGGCAGCCTGCAACTGCCAAGGCACGATATTGGAGTGATGCTCCATGGTAGAGATAATCACCTCGTCGCCCTCGTTCATAAAGGCATCGCAGAACGATGAAACCACGAGATTCAGACTCTCGGTAGTACCGCGGGTAAAGATGACTTCCTCAACCTTAGGCGCATTGATAAACTTTCGCACGGTTTCGCGGGCTGCCTCATGAAGGTCGGTGGCCTGCTGAGAGAGATAGTGAACACCACGATGCACATTCGCATTTACATTGAGATACTCGTCGCGCATGGCATCGAGCACGCACAATGGCTTCTGCGTGGTTGCCGCATTATCCAGATACACCAATGGCTTATCATAGACCTTTCTCGATAAAATCGGGAAATCTGCTCTTACTTGATTGATATCATACATATTTTTAAGAAGTTAAGAAGTTAAGGAGTTAAAGAAGTTAAGACATCGGTAAATCTGTCTTCAAAAGGAATCTCAAACAATATAACAATTGTCTTAACTCCTTTAACTTCTTAACTCCTTTAACTACATAATTATCTACTTGCAAAGCTTGCAGCCCTCGCACTTATTGAGTTCACCACGGAATCGCTTCTCTACGAGATGATGCAGGCGATCGCGCAATGGCTCCAGCTCCATCTTGTCGATGACTTCGTTGATAAATGCAAACTGAAGGAGCAACTTAGCCTCCTCGCGGCTCACACCACGCTGCTGCATATAGAACAGGGCGGCATCGTTGAGCTGACCTACAGTACTTCCATGCGCACACTTCACATCATCGGCATAAATCTCTAGCATCGGCTGGGTGAACATGCGGGCAGTCTTCGTAGCACAGAGGTTCTGGTTGGTTTCCTGAGAAATAGTCTTCTGGGCACCATGACGAACCAGCACTCTACCGGCAAAAGCACCACGTGCCTCACCATCGAGTACATACTTATAAAGCTCGTTGCTGGTACAATGACCCACCTGATGATCGATGATCGTATTGTTGTCAACCACCTGGTTCTTATCGGCAATCACACAACCATTGCAGAAGCACTCAGCTCCCTCGCCCTTGAATACGAGGTCAAGACGGTTGCGGGTAATACCGTTATGAAGCGTGATGACGTTATGGTTTACACGGCTGTTAGCCTGCTGCTCGATATAAACGTTGCTTACACGGCGATTCTTGTAATGAGTCTCCTCCAGGCAATAGAGGTCGAGACTGGCATTCTCGCCTACAAATGCCTCGATAACCTGAGTAGCGAGGAAGTTCTTGTCATCGGCTGCATGGTCGCAGAAGAGGAACTTAGCCTCAGCACCCGGTTCCATCACGATGAGTACACGGCGGTTTACCATCAAATCTACATCCGAACGGAGAATATTGATGACCTGAATGGTTCGCTCTACCTTTACATTCTTTGGAACATAAATCAGCAAACCATCCTGTGCCAGGAATGTATTCAATGCGGTGATGCCATCTTCATCGGTTTTGGCAATCTTGGCATAGTATTTCCCGATGAATTCAGGGTTTTCTGCAGCAATCTTGTTCAAAGAGTCCACGATAACACCCTCTGGCAACTCTACCTTTGGCAATGCTTTGTTATAAAAAGCATCGTTTACAACGAAGTAGAGCGAAGTGCTCAGATTAGGCACATCGCAGCGGAAAGCCTCGTATGGATCTACCGGAATTTCCAGACGGTTCAAGTTCAAGCCATAGTCTGGCTCGAAGATGGCGCTCATATCTGTGTACTTGTATCTTTCTATCTTTCGGGAAGGGAAGCCCAAGCGACGGAAGTCCTCGAATGCTGCATCGCGCACCGCATTGAGCACCTCAGCACTGTTCTTCTTGATTATTCTCGAAGAAGACTGATACAAGTCTAAATATTGTTTTTCTGAATGCATAGCCATCCTCCTAATTATTTCTCATCTACTTCAGCCTTGATCCAGTCGTAGCCACGAGCCTCAATCTCCTTGGCAAGTTCAGGACCGGCTGTCTTCACGATTCTACCTTTATAGAGTACGTGAACCACACTTGGCTTAATCATATCGAGCAGACGCTCATAATGAGTGATGACGATGGCAGATGTCTTGTCGGTATGCATCTTGTTCACACCATCTGCTACAATACGCATCGCATCCACGTCGAGACCAGAGTCGGTTTCATCGAGAATAGAAAGCTTTGGCTCCAGCATAGCCATCTGGAAAATCTCGTTGCGCTTCTTCTCACCACCCGAGAAACCTTCGTTTACTGAACGGCGAGCCAACTTGCTGTCTAATTCCACCAATTCGCGCTTCTCACGCATCAGCTTCATGAATTCGCTTGTATTCAATGGTTCCAAACCCTGATACTCACGCTTGGCATTGATAGCCGCACGCATGAAGTTGGTCATGGATACGCCAGGAATCTCCACCGGATACTGGAAAGAGAGGAACAAGCCTTCACGGGCACGGTCCTCTGGTTTCATATCCAGAAGGTTCTTGCCGTTGAAGATAGCCTCACCCTCGGTTACGGTATAGAGAGGGTTACCTGTAAGCACAGCGCTCAAGGTTGACTTACCGGAACCGTTAGGTCCCATGATAGCATGTATCTCACCGTCGTTGATAGTCAGGTTGATACCTTTCAATATTTCTTTGCCTGCAATAGTTGCATGCAGATTCTTTACCTCTAACATAATTTTAGTCAATTTTTATCGATTTCATCGAGAATTATGATAACTATCCTACGGTTCCTTCGAGTGAAACACTCAGGAGTTTCTGTGCCTCAACGGCAAACTCCATAGGCAACTTGTTAAGCACATCCTTGGCATAACCGTTTACGATCAAGCCGACAGCCTCCTCGGTAGGAATACCTCGCTGATTGCAATAGAAGAGCTGGTCTTCTGAAATCTTCGAGGTAGTTGCCTCATGCTCGAACACGGCTGTGTCGTTATGGGCATCCATATATGGGAAGGTATGCGCTCCACAATCGCTGCCCAGCAACAAAGAGTCGCAGGAACTGTAGTTGCGCGCATTATCGGCATTGGATGTGGCACGAACCAGACCACGATAGGAGTTCTGGCTATGACCTGCCGAAATACCCTTCGAGATGATGGTACTCTTGGTGTTCTTACCCATGTGAATCATCTTGGTACCGGTATCAGCCTCCTGATAGTTGTTGGTAACAGCTACGCTGTAGAACTCAGCTATAGAGTTGTCGCCACGCAAGATACAGGAAGGATACTTCCAGGTAATCGCAGAACCCGTCTCTACCTGAGTCCAGCTCAACTTAGAGTTCACACCGCGCAAGTCGCCTCGCTTGGTTACCAGGTTCAGCACACCACCCTTACCATGCTCATCACCAGGATACCAGTTCTGAACGGTAGAGTATTTCACCTCAGCATTATCCTTGACGATAATCTCTACGATAGCCGCATGGAGCTGGTTCTCATCACGCATCGGCGCTGTACATCCCTCCAGATAAGAAACATAAGCATCATCATCAGCGATGATCAATGTACGCTCAAACTGACCGGTGTTACGGGCATTGATGCGGAAGTAACTGCTCAACTCCATCGGACAGCGGACGCCCTTAGGAATATAAACGAATGAGCCATCACTGAATACGCAACTGTTCAAGGCTGCATAAAAGTTATCACGATAAGGAACTACGGTTCCCAGATACTCTCTTACCAAATCAGGATGCTCCTTCACAGCCTCTCCGATACTGCAGAAGATGACGCCCTTCTCACGGAGTTTCTCCTTGAAAGTAGTCTTCACCGACACAGAGTCCATGATGGCATCTACGGCGGTACCGCTCAAAGCCAGACGCTCCTCCAGAGGAATACCGAGTTTATCGAATGTCTTCTCCAACTCAGGATCAATCTCCTTGTTCTTCGGCTTCTTTGCCAAAGGGTCGGCATAGTATGAAATCTCCTGGTAGTCAATAGGTGGCACGTGAACGTGTCCCCACTTTGGCTCCTTGAGCGTCTTCCAGTAATTGTAGGCTTTCAGACGAAATTCGAGCATCCAGTCTGGCTCTCCCTTCTTCTGCGAGATCAGGCGCACAACATCCTCGTTGAGACCCTTTTCTATGATTTCAGTATGTACATCGGTGGTAAAACCATACTCGTATTTCTGGTCTATCACATCCTTGACAACCTGATTCTGTTCTTTCTCTTTCTCTGCCATTGTTATTTAGAATAACCTTTCGTTATTTTAACCCTAAATAGGGATAAGCCGCTGCGGACTCATCCCTACCTTATTATATATATGATAGAGCGAAAAACAAATGAATTCTTCACTTTTCGTTCTTCACTCTTCACTTTATTAAAGCTTCTGCTCTACCTCGATCTCAGTGAAGGTCTCGATAACGTCGCCCTCCTGGATATCGTTGTAGTTGACGAGGCTCAAACCGCATTCCATACCGGTAACCACCTCCTTGACATCGTCCTTGTAACGCTTCAATGCACCGATTTCAGCAGTACGGATCACGATACCGTCACGGATGACGCGAGCCTTATCCTTAGCGTGCACCTTACCCTCGGTAACGAGACCACCGGCAATAGTACCCACCTTAGAAATCTTGAAGGTCTGCTTAACCTCAACCTGACCGGTAACGATTTCCTTCTTCACCTTGTCGAGCATACCAACCATCGCACTCTTGATATCGTCGATAGCATCGTAGATGATAGAGTATGTGTTGATTTCAACACCCTCACGGTCGGCAGCCTTACGAGCATCGGCAGATGGACGAACCTGGAAACCAACGATGACTGCATCTGAAGCAGATGCCAGCATCACGTCGTTCTCTGAAATCTGACCCACAGCCTTGTTCACCACGTTCACCTGAACCTTCTCGGTAGAAAGCTTGATGAATGAGTCGCTCAAAGCCTCAACAGAACCATCGGTATCACCCTTCACGATGACGTTCAACTCATGGAACTCACCACGTGCGATACGGTGAGAGATATCACCCAGGGTCAAGCGCTTCTGAGTACGCAAGCCCTGCTCACGCTGCAACTGCTCCCGCTTGTTGGCGATTTCGCGAGCCTCCTGCTCTGTCTCGATTACGTGGAACTGGTCACCTGCAGTAGGCGCACCATTCAAACCGAGGATGATAGCTGGCTCAGCAGGAGCTGCTGACTTGATGTTGGCATTACGCTCATTGAACATCGCCTTGACACGACCCCAAGAAGTACCGGCGAGTACGATGTCGCCTACCTTCAAGGTACCGTTGGCAACCAATACGGTAGAAACATATCCACGACCCTTGTCGAGAGAAGACTCGATGATGGTACCTGTTGCACGACGGTTAGGGTTAGCCTTCAAGTCGAGCATGTCAGCCTCGAGGAGCACTTTGTCGAGCAAATCGTGAACACCGATACCCTTCTTGGCACTGATTTCCTGGCACTGATACTTACCACCCCACTCCTCAACGAGCAGGTTCATATTAGCCAAGTCCTCACGGATACGATCTGGGTTAGCACCTGGCTTATCAATCTTGTTGATTGCGAATACCATAGGCACACCGGCAGCCTGGGCATGAGCGATAGCCTCCTTGGTAGTAGGCATCACAGAGTCATCGGCTGCGATAATGATGATGGCGATATCGGTAGCCTGGGCACCACGGGCACGCATGGCGGTAAACGCCTCGTGACCTGGAGTATCCAGGAAGGTAACCTTGCGGCCACTGTTTAGCGTAACACTGTATGCACCGATATGCTGGGTAATACCACCTGCCTCACCGGCAATCACATTGGTATTGCGAATATAGTCGAGCAAAGAGGTCTTACCGTGGTCTACGTGACCCATGACGGTTACGATTGGAGCACGTGGAACCAAGTCGTTCTCATCATCCTCTTCCTCGCTCACGGCCTCCTGAACCTCGGCACTCACGTATTCGGTCTTGAAACCGAACTCCTCAGCTACCATGTTGATGGTCTCTGCATCCAAGCGCTGGTTGATAGAAACCATGATACCTACGCCCATCAGCGTAGAGATAACCTGAGTAACGCTGATATCCATCATCGTAGCCAACTCGCTAACGGTAACGAACTCAGTAAGTTTCAGGGTCTTGCTTTCCTTCTGCTCCTGACGAGCCTGATCCTGCAACTTCTCCTGAACAGCCTCACGCTTCTCCTTACGGTACTTAGCACCCTTCTTGTTCTGACTCTTGCTGGTCAAACGTGCAAGAGTCTCCTTAACCTGGCGTGCTACAGCCTCGTCATCAACCTCGATCTGGCGCTGGTTGCCGCGGTTGTTGTTATTGCCGCGATTATTATTGTTATTATTTCTGTTGCGGTTTTTGTTCTTCTTGTTATTACCGCCGTTGTTGCCATTACCTCCGCCATTATTCTTAGCTTCGGCATTGATGTCAACACGTTCTTTGTTGATACGAACACGCTTTTTGCGCTCATTGTGCTGTTGAGCCATTTTCTCCTCACGTTCCTTGCGGCGCTCCTCCTTGGTTTTCTTCTTAGGACGAGTGCTCTGGTTGAGGGAAGACAAATCTATCTTGCCCAACACCTTAGGCTCATTAGCAGTAAACTTCTTCTCACTCTTGAGAGTAAACACGCTGTTGTCTGCTGCGCCAGCAGAATGCTGTGCAGTTTCATTCTTAGCATGATGATGCTCTTTCTTTCCCTGAGGAGCATTCTGCTTATTCATCTGAGCGTTTGACTGCTGTGATTTCTGATGATTTTCCTGTTTCATTTGCTGTTTATGCTGAGAAGCCTGTTGTGGCTTCTGTTCCTTCTTTTGCTCAGCCTTAGGAGCGTCTTTCTTCTGCTCAGGACTGACGGCAGCAGTCTCAGGCTTTTCCGCAACAGACTCTGCAGCAGGCTTCTTACCGATATTGTCCAAGTCAATCATTCCCAGCGGCTTATACTGCTGCTGTCCATTAGACTCCAACAAGCTTTCAGCGCGATTGTCCTTCTGCTCTGGCGCACGCTTCTTATCTTTTGCTTTTTTGGTAAAGAGTTTCTCAGCCTGATCACGAACCTCTCTGTCCTGACTGAAGGCATCATTCAATGCCTTGTATTGCTGGTCGGTGAGTTTGAAGCTCGGTTCTGCCTTGACATCTCCCAGGTCTTTTCTTTTCTCTAGGAATTCAACTGCCGTCTGAAGTCCTATATTTAATTCACGTAGTGCTTTATTTAATCTGATGCTCATAAATTATTTATTCTCCTATTTTTAAAGTTAGATTCCCTGCAAGCACTCGCTGGCAAGGGAATTATTGTTCGAATTCGGCGCGCAACACGCTGAGTACATGATCAACGGTCTCCTCTTCGAGGTCGGCCTTCTCAATCAGCAAGTTGCGAGGTGCATTGAGTACCTGCTTGGCAGTATCAAGACCGATGCCCTTGATTGCATCGATAACCCACTGGTCAATCTCATCAGAGAACTCATCCAAGTAGATATCCTCATCGGCCTCATTCTCGTCTACCTCACGGAATACGTCGATGGTATATTCTGTAAGCATAGAAGCCAGTTTGATGTTCATACCGCCACGGCCGATAGCCAAACTAACTTCCTCAGGCTGCAAGTAAACCTCTGCTTTTTTGTTCTCATCATCAACATTGATTGAAGAAACCTTGGCTGGAGCCAACGCACGCTGAATGAAGAGTTTGGTATTGCTTGAGTAGTTGATGACATCGAGATTCTCGTTGCAAAGTTCGCGAACGATACCGTGAACGCGGCTACCCTTAACACCTACACATGCGCCAACCGGGTCGATACGCTCATCGAATGTTTCAACAGCAATCTTAGCACGCTCTCCCGGAAGACGGGCGATACGGCGGATTGCAATCAGACCGTCTGCAATCTCAGGAACCTCAGCCTCCAACAGGCGCTGCAGGAAGATTGGAGCAGTACGGCTCAAGATAATCTTTGGATTATTGTTCTCGTTGTCTACACGAAGGATGACCGCACGAACAGTCTCACCCTTGCGGTAAGTATCACCAGGAATCTGCTCAGTCTTAGGCAACATGAGCTCGTTGTTCTCATCATCTACAATCAGAACCTCGCGCTTCCAAACCTGATAAACCTCACCAGAGATAACCTGACCTACGCGATCCTTGTATTTGTTGTAGAGTGAATCATGCTCCAACTCAAGAATCTTGGAAGCCAAAGTCTGACGAAGAGTCAAGATGGCACGACGACCAAACTTATTGAAGTCAACCGTCTCACTTACATCCTCACCAACCTCGTAATCCGGCTCAATCTTACGAGCCTCAGAAAGTGTAATTTCCTTATTTTCATCTTCAACTTCGCCATCAGCAACAACTATACGGTTGCGATAAATTTCGAAGTCACCCTTGTCAGGGTTCACGATGACATCAAAGTTTTCGTCACTACCAAAAATCTTGGCAAGTACATTACGGAAGCTCTCCTCCAATACACTTACCAATGTAGTACGGTCGATATTCTTTGTTTCTTTAAACTCGCGGAATGTATCAACCATACTCGCTGTCAATTCTTGCTCTTTTTTAGCCATAACTTAATTGAAACTAATTATGTATTTTGTATATTTTACTTTATCCATCTGGTAAACGTGATCAACCTCCTGCTTAACCGGACGTTTTTTACCTTCAACCTTTACCTTTTCTTCAACGCCAACTGTGAAGTCATTTCCTTCAACAGCTTTCAAGATACCCTTCACCTTCTTGCCGTCGGCATCAAGCACCTCTACCTCCTTGCCAATGAAATTGATATACTGCTGCGGAACTTTGAACGGTTGACCCAAGCCTGCAGAGCCAACTTCGAGCTCATAGTCTTCCTCGTCACGGTTCAAATGATCCTCAATATACTTACTCAAGGCAACACAATCCTCAATCCATACTCCATCGGCATGGTCAATCTCAACAACGATTCTATCGTCGGGACTGATTTCAATGCTTACCAAGAAATATTCCTTATCTTGGAGCCATTCTTCAACTAATTTTTTTACGACGTTTTTATCAATCATATATACCTTATTAAAATAAAATGAGGAACTCTTGTGAGCCCCTCATTCCACTGAACGTTGCAAAATTACAAATATTTTTGTGATTAGCCAAAAAAAATGCAACTTTTTATTCGCAACGTGCACATTTTTAATCGATTGTGCACGTTTTTGTACTTATTTCTTCACAGGATGCAGTATTTTTTCGTATTCTGATGGAGAATTCAGCAATTTTACTGCTTCCTTAATCTGCTTGTCATAACGCATGGAATTCTGGATGGCACCGCGCTGGAAATAATAGGCAGAAACGATGTCATTTTCCAACAGATGCTTGATGTAATCCTTGTTATAATCCAAATCCTTTACCACATTATGGCTCAGCTTTTTCTGCAAAGCCTCAAACTCTGCCTTGGCATCATCGTAGTAGCCTTCAAACTTAGCGAGTTTTTCCAAATCTTTGAGATACTTTTCTGTTTCACGGTCGTACTGGAAGTTAGCCTTCAACACGCGTGTCTTGAATTCATCATAGTCGGCATCGGTCAGCGAGAATTCCTTCGCAGGAGCAATAGTAGGATGCTTGGCGATATAATCAACCTCATAATTAAGCATCACCTCATTACTGTCGCGGGCACCAGCCAGATAGAAGGCGATGTTTGGCAAAGAATCAGGCTTTACTTCAACATCCGGCTTCACGCCACCTCCATCTCTCACTTCTCTGCCACCTGCGGTATAGAACACCTTGGTAAGAGAGTCGGGAACATGCTCCACATAACCACCCTTATCGTGCTTATAGTTGAGTGCCTGAACGCATCGACCGCTAGGAATGAAATATTTAGCAGTAGTAAGTTTCACCTGTCCGTTATAAGGCAAATCCATGGTAGTCTGCACCAATCCCTTTCCATACGTGCGCGTACCTAATATTACAGCACGGTCATAATCCTGCAGACTGCCGCTCATGATTTCACTGGCACTGGCAGAATTCTCGTTCACCAATACCACCATCGGCATAACGGAATCTATCGGTTCGACCGTGGTCTTATAAACATGATTAGAACGCTGCAACTTTCCCTTCATTTCCAAGACTGTCTTACCTTTAGGCAAGAACATATTGATGATGCTGACTGCTTCGGTAACAGAACCACCACCATTATTACGCAGATCGAAGACAAGGCTCTTGGCTCCTTGCTTTCTCAAATCGATGAAAGCACGACGCACTTCCTTGGCTGACTGCTCGGTAAAGGAATTGAAGTTGATGTAACCGATGTTACCCTCCAACATGCCATAATAAGGCAAGAACGGCAACTGGATGGTACGGCGTGTTACCTTCACCTTCATCGTCTTGCCTGTACTTGGACGCTTAACTTTCAGCATGAAAGAAGAACCTGGGTCACCACGAAGATGATCGCTGAAATAGCTCACCTCCTTATTGGTCATATCCTCATCATCAATACTCAGGATGATGTCACCCTTCTTCAGTCCCACTTCTGCAGCAGGCATATTCTCGTAAGGCTCGCTGATACAGACGCGCTGCAACTGGAAATTGTAGCGTATCACCGCACCTACACCCGCATACTTGCCGGTGAGCAGGTTCTTGAGTTCCTTCATCTTCTGCTCAGGATAATAGGTAGTATAAGGGTCGAGACTACGCAACATGGCATTGATACCATTTCCGACCACAACTTCAGCATCGAGCGTATCAACATACATTAAATCGAGATTTTTGTAGATGGCATTGAATATTTCCATATTCTTTGCGGCTTTGAAGTCATGATCTTTGTCAACCTGGGCAAAAGTAGGAACTGCCAGGAGCACCATAAGCAAGGAGAACAGTATTCTTTTCATTGTTACCTTATTTAATTGTATATGATTCAACTTATTGGTTATTTTCTCCTCCTCTTCACGGCATTCGCCCTCGGGAGAAGATTTCGACCACAAAAGTACTCATTTCTTTGCGAAAAACACCATAAAATAGGCAAAAAGTGGCACAAAGATAAGAAAAAATACACTTTTTTAGAGAAAAAGCGAAAAAAGTCAGCAAAAAATTTGGCAGAATGAAGAAAAGTTAGTACTTTTGCACACGCAAATAAGGAACGTCATGTTCTTTACAGAAAAAAACGCTTCAATAGCTCAGTTGGTTAGAGCACCTGACTGTTAATCAGGGGGTCGTTGGTTCAAGCCCATCTTGAAGCGCAAGAGAGTTTCAGGTTAGCCTCGTAACTCATCTTCTTTCATAGCAAATTGCTTCAATAGCTCAGTTGGTTAGAGCACCTGACTGTTAATCAGGGGGTCGTTGGTTCAAGCCCATCTTGAAGCGCAGAAAAGAGTCACAAGTAAAACTTGTGACTCTTTTTGTTTATCCACATTTTATCCCACTTTGCATTCTCCATTCCCATTTACAAATACTATATCCGGCAATAACCAGAGAAAGCAATATCAAAAAGGCACATTCCTATGCGGAATGTGCCTTTATATATAATAATGTATCTAATACGCAGATTATTCTACATCATTGTTGTGATCCAAAGAGTCGTTGAACTCCTTAGGAGCCTGCTCATCATTACGATGCTCGTAACGACGTGGCTGACGAGCTGGACGCTCACCACGACCTTCATGACGATCATCACGACGACCGCGACGCTCACCGCGCTCAGGACGTGGACGACGCTCACGCTCTACATAACCCTCTGGCTTCTCCATCAACACACGATGAGAAAGTTTGTACTTGCCAGTCTTAGGATCAATCTCCATCAACTTCACCTTGATCTTGTCGCCTTCCTTGATGCCAGCCTCTTCAACTGTCTCAAGACGCTTCCAATCAATCTCAGAGATGTGGAGCAAACCATCCTTACCAGGGAGAATCTCTACGAAGCAACCGTAAGGCATGATAGAGCGAACAGTACCCTCGTAAACCTCACCAACCTCAGGAACAGCTACGATAGCCTTAATCTTAGCCAAAGCTGCATCGATAGAATCCTTGTTAGGAGCAGATACCTGGACGTGACCCTGACCATCAGTCTCCTCGATAGTGATTGTCGCACCAGTATCCTCCTGCATCTGCTGGATAATCTTGCCACCAGGGCCGATAACAGCACCGATGAACTCCTTAGGGATATCGAATGCTACGATACGTGGAACCTGTGGCTTCATCTCAGCACGTGGCTCAGAGATTGTCTCCATCATGCAGTTGAGGATGTGCTCACGACCAGCCTTAGCCTGCATCAAAGCCTCCTCAAGAATCTCGAAGCTCAAACCATCGCACTTGATATCCATCTGTGTAGCGGTCAAACCATCGCGGGTACCTGTGGTCTTGAAGTCCATATCACCCAAGTGGTCCTCATCACCGAGGATATCACTAAGGATAGCGTACTTGTCCTCACCTGGGTTCTTGATAAGACCCATAGCGATACCAGAAACTGGCTTCTTCATAGGAACACCTGCATCCATCAGGGCGAGAGTACCGGCACAAACAGTAGCCATAGAAGAAGAACCGTTAGACTCCAAGATCTGGCTTACCAAACGTACTGTGTAAGGGAAGTCAGTAGGAATCTGGCCCTTCAAACCACGCCATGCCAAGTGACCGTGACCAATCTCACGACGGCCTACACCGCGCTGAGCCTTAGCCTCACCTGTTGAGAATGGAGGGAAGTTATAGTGAAGGAGGAAGCGCTGGTAGCTCTTCTCAAGCACACCGTCGATAAGCTTCTCGTCCATCTTGGTACCGAGCGTACATGTAGAGAGAGACATAGTCTCACCACGCTGGAAGATAGCGCTTCCGTGAGGCATTGGGAGTGGAGATACCTCGCACCAGATAGGACGGATATCTGTAGTAGCACGACCATCAAGGCGCAAGCCCTCATCGAGGATGCAACGGCGCATAGCATCGCGCATTACGTCATCATAGTAACGGGTAGCCTCAGCGTGTTTCTCCTCCAAGTCTTCCTCAGAAAGATCGGTATGAGCAGCGTCATACTTCTCGAGGAAATCAGCCAAAACCTTGTCGAAAGCATCCTGACGTGCATGCTTCTCCAAAGCCTGGTGGTTGATATCATAAGCTGGCTTGTAAAGCTCAGACTTAATCTGCTCACGGAGTTCCTCATCGTTGATCTCATGGTCGTACTCACGCTTCACGTCAGTACCCTTCTCCTTAGCCAACTCATACTGAAGTTCGCACATAGGCTTGATAGCCTCAGCAGCCACCTTGAGGGCACCAATAAGATCCTGCTCAGAAACTTCCTTCATTTCACCTTCTACCATCATGATATTGTCCTTGGTAGCACCAACCATGATATCCATGTCAGCCTCTTCCATCTGCTGGAATGTAGGGTTTACAACATACTCACCATTGATACGAGCTACACGAACCTCAGAGATATAGTACTCGAAAGGAATATCTGAACAAGCCATGGCAGCTGAAGCAGCGAAACCTGCGAGGGCATCTGGCTGGTCAACACCATCGGCTGAGAGCAACATTACCTGTACGTAAACTTCTGCATGGTAGTTAGAAGGGAAAAGTGGACGCAAAGCACGGTCCACAAGACGAGAGGTAAGGATTTCCTCATCGCTGGCTTTGCCTTCGCGCTTGGTGAAACCACCAGGGAAACGACCTGCAGCACTGTACTGCTCACGATAATCTACTTGCAAAGGCATAAAATCTGTACCCGGAACGGCATCCTTTGCTGCACAAACAGTTGCGAGAAGCACTGTGTTACCCATGCGGAGAACCGCAGCACCATCAGCCTGTTTTGCAACTTTTCCGGTCTCAATTGTGATGGTTCTTCCATCAGGCAACTGAACACTTTTTGTAATTACGTTCATCTAAATTTAAAAACTTATTGTTTTGTCTAACATCTAAAATATCTAAAACGCTGCAAAGATACCTCTTTAATTATTAATAAACAAATAAATCAGCAATTATTTTCCACTTTTTTAAATAATTTATCTATAGAAGGTGCATTATTCGCAATTTTATTACTATCTTTGCACTCGATAATTTTGCAAAATAATAAAATTCATGAAGATAACTAGACTCTTTTCAGTGGCAGCGATTATGGTAGCTGCACTGGCTTTGACTTCTTGTAACAACAAGAAATTCCACATCAACGGCAATATCACAGAGGCTCAGGACTCTATGCTCTATCTGGAGAACATCAGCCTGAACGGTCCTGTGAAAATCGACTCTGTGAAACTGGGCGAGGATGGCGCCTTTGCCTTCGACGAGGCTGCCATGGACTCTGTTACCCCAGAGTTCTACCGCTTACGCATCGCCAACCAAACCATCAATCTTTCCATCGATTCTACAGAAACTGTCAAGGTAAAGGCGGCTTATCCGCAGATGAGCTTCAAATACGAAGTGGAAGGTTCTGAAAACTGCAACAAGATCAAGGAGTTGTCTCTTAAGCAGATGACTCTCCAGAGCAATATCAACGGGCTCGTGAAAGATCCTAACATCGGCAACGATTCTATCGAATCCATCGTAGGCCGCATGCTCCAGGCTTACAAACAGGACATCAAGACCAACTACATCTTCAAGGAGCCAATGAAGGCATACGCTTACTATGCGCTCTTCCAAACGGTACAGTTGGGCAATGTGAATACACTTATCTTCAACCCTCGCAACAACAAAGACGACGTGAAGGTATTTGCTGCCGTAGCAACCAGTTGGGATACCTACTATCCTGGCGCTGAGCGTGGCAAGAACCTCCACAATATCGCCATCGAGAGAATGAAGGACATCCGCATCATCGAGAACCAGATGGCACAGCAGCAGATTGAAGCCAGCAAGGTGAGCGTAAACGGATGCATCGAACTTGCACTTCAGGACAACAAGGGACAGGTACGCCGTCTCTCCGACCTCAAGGGCAAGGTGGTACTGCTCGACTTCCATCTCTTCGCCAGCAAAGAGAGCACCAAGCGCATCATGATGTTGCGTGAACTCTACAACAAGTATCATGCTGCCGGACTGGAGATTTATCAAGTATCAGTAGACCCTGATGAGCACTTCTGGAAAACCTCTACCGCTGCCATCCCTTGGATTTGCGTACGCGATGAAGATGGCATTCAGGGCAAGAGTCTGACTCTCTACAATGTCCAGAGCATTCCTACCTTCTTCCTGATCGACCGCACCAACACCCTGCAGGCACGTGATGCACAGATTAAGGACATAGAGGCAGCCATCAAGAACCTTCTTTAATATAACCAGGAGTTAGAAGTTTGGAGAGAACAGTTTCGGCTTTTCATCTTTCAGCTTCTAACTCTTATTCTTTAACGTCAGTTCTGTATCTGCTTTCATGATAACATAGATGGCAATATCAGAATACGAACCATACAAGGAACTTAAGAACAAAAAACGATAAACTTTTAAACCCTAAAAAATGAATAAGAAATTTTTAGCAATGGCAGCCTTGGCACTTATCACAACAGGAGCGCAGGCTAAAGTAAAGTTGCCACACATCTTGGGTGACAACATGATTTTACAGCAAAACACAGAGGCTAGCCTCTGGGGATGGGACAAACCAGGAACCACAGTAGAGGTAACCACCTCATGGTCTGGGAATAAATATTCTGCCAAGACCGGAAAGGATGGTAAATGGGCTATCAAAGTACAAACTCCGAAGGCGAGCTACACCCCACTCTCCATCACTTTCGATGATGGCGAAAAGACCACTCTCAACAATGTGCTGTCAGGAGAAGTATGGGTTTGTGCAGGTCAGAGCAACATGGAGATGCCTGTAAAAGGATTCGGCAACTGCCCTGTAGAAGGTTACAACAAGGCGGTGCTCGAAGCAAACCAGTACAAAGGCGTACATTACGTAAAGATTCCTAGCGTAATGAGCAGCAAGCCGTTAGATGATGCCAACTGCGAATGGAAGGAGGTTAACCCGGAAACCGTAGGCGATGCATCTGCTACAGGATACTTCTTTGCACAGGTAATAAACAAGACTCTTGATATTCCGGTAGGTCTGATCATGGCAAACAAGGGTGGAAGTCGTGTAGAAAGCTGGCTCGACCGCGACTACCTGAAGAAGAACACCAAGGAAGATCTCGACTCTGTAAAGATGACCAAGAACCCTAAGTTCAAGTGGGATTTCCTCTACCCTCTTCTCTGGGGTAACGGAACTTTCCACCCTATCCTCAACTATAGCGTAAAGGGTATCCTCTTCTATCAGGGATGTTCTAACGTGGGCGACCCGGACGGCCAGTATACCAAACGTCTTGCCGACCTCGTTGCCCAGTGGCGCAGAGACTTCAAGCAGGGCGAACTGCCATTCTATTTCGTACAGATTGCACCTTATCATAATGGCGACGTAAATGGCGATTGGGGACCTAAGCTCCGTGAACAGCAGTTCAATGCAGCCAAGGTGATTCCAAACAGCGGCATCGTCTGTACCGAAGACCTGGTTTACCCATACGAGGTTGAGCAGATTCATCCATGTCAGAAACAGCCTGTAGGCGAACGTCTTGCACTCCAGGCACTCAGCAAGACCTATGGCATGAAGGGACTCTTCAGCGAGTGCATGACCTTCAAGGAGATGAAGATTGTAGGTGATACTGTAAAGGTGCATTTCGACAACACCTACGGAGCCTACAACCGCTTTGAAGGTATCGAAGGTTTCGAAGTTGCAGGCGAAGATAAGGTATTCCATAAGGCTACAGCAAAGCACTTCAGGCAGGAAGGCAACGATCCTTGGAATGAGTGCGTCATCGTAACCAGTCCTGAGGTAAAGAAACCAGTAGCCCTTCGCTACTGTTTCCGCAACTTCCAGCTCGGCAATATGGCAAATGCAGGCAACCTGCCTCTCTTTCCATTCCGTACAGATAATTGGTAAATATCAGATAACCAGCGGCCGATCTTTGTTCAGCAGTCAAAGACCGGCCGCTTTTCAATTATAACATGAAGATAAATTCTTTTCCATTAAACATCAATCATTATACATTAATCATAATATGAGTCACGTATTAGATAAGTTTCAGTTTTGCCCGGTTTGCGGCTCTAATCATTTCGAAATCAACAACATCAAGAGCAAGAAGTGTAAGGACTGCGGATTCTCTTATTACCTCAATCCAAGCAGTGCTACGGTAGCTCTCATACTCAACAGTAAGGAAGAGCTCCTGGCAGTAAGGCGCAAGAAAGACCCAGCCAAGGGGGCACTCGATTTGCCAGGCGGTTTTGTTGACATGGATGAAACAGGTGAAGAAGGTATGGCAAGAGAGGTAAAAGAGGAAACCGGACTGGATGCAACTGAGGTTAAGTATCAGTTCAGCTACCCAAATCTCTACCTTTACTCAGGTTTCATGGTTCATACCCTCGATATGTTCTATGAAGTGAAGGTGAAAGACGACACTCATATAGAAGCAATGGACGATGCAGAAGAATCATTCTGGATACCATTGAGCAGACTCAATCCTGATGAGTTTGCATTCGATTCCATACGCAAGGGGCTCCATCGTTATTTGGAAACAAAATTGGGGTAAAAAAGGTTCAATACAGCCAAATATGGCTCCCAAACATTAAAAAAACCAAAAAAAACACCATATAATAAGGTATAAGCAAAAAGTTTACTTACTTTTGCCAACCGAAAAAAATTGTGTATAAGCTTATGCAAGAGAATTTAGTAATCGTCGAGAGCCCTGCGAAGGCTAAAAAGATCGAAGAGTTTTTAGGTAAGGACTATAAGGTTATGTCTTCTTACGGTCATATCCGTGACCTGAAGAAGAAGGAACTTAGTATAAACGAGAAAACCATGGAACCTGATTATGAGATTCCAGAGGAAAAGAAAAAACTCGTTACAGAATTGAAAACGAATGCGAAGAAAGCCAAGAAAATCTGGTTAGCATCCGATGAGGACCGCGAGGGAGAAGCCATCAGCTGGCACCTTTGCGAAGTACTGGGATTGGATGAGGAGAAGACAAACCGTATTGTCTTCCACGAGATTACCAAACAGGCTATTCTTGACGCAATCAAGAACCCACGCCATCTGGACATGAACCTGGTGAATGCCCAGCAGGCACGTCGTGTACTCGACCGACTAGTAGGTTTCAAGCTTTCTCCTATCTTGTGGAGAAAGGTTAAGCCAGCCCTTTCTGCAGGTCGTGTACAGAGTGTTGCTGTCCGTCTGATAGTAGAACGTGAGCGTGAAATCCAGAAGTTCCAGAGTGTTCCATACTATCGCGTTACCGCTATTTTCGCCCTGATCAGCGACAGCGGCAATGCAACAGAGGTAAAGGCAGAACTGGACCAGCGTTTCAATACCCACGAAGAGGTTGAAGCTTTCCTTGAGAAGTGTAAAGACGCTAAGTTTATGGTTGAATCTGTAACCAAAAAGCCTTTAAAGCGTTCTCCTGCACCACCTTTCACTACTTCTACTCTGCAACAGGAGGCAGCACGCAAGCTTGGTTTCACCGTTGTACAGACCATGATGATAGCCCAGAAACTTTACGAAAGCGGACGCATCACTTACATGCGAACCGATAGCGTAAACCTCTCTACGCTCTGTTCCAACGCCAGCAAAGAAGAGATTATCAGAGAATATGGCAAGGAATACAGCCAGACTCGTGCCTACCACACCAGTTCAAAGGGTGCACAGGAAGCGCACGAGGCTATCCGTCCTACATATATGAATGAACCAACCATCGAAGGAACCGCTCAGGAGAAGCGCCTTTACGAACTCATCTGGAAGCGTACCATCGCATCACAGATGGCTGACGCACAACTCGAAAAGACAACCATCAACATCAATATCGGCAACACAAGCGAAAAGTTTGTTGCTACCGGCGAGGTTGTTTCATTCGATGGTTTCCTCAAGGTTTATCTTGAGTCAACCGACGATGAAGAGCATGCTGAGGATTCTTCCCACATTCTTCCAGCCCTGAAAGAAGGCGATGAATTGCAGCGCAGAGAAATCCTTGCTACAGAGAAGTATTCTCTGGCTCCTGCAAGATACACAGAGGCCAGTCTGGTGAAGAAACTGGAAGATCTCGGCATCGGCCGTCCATCTACCTATGCTCCAACTATCAGTACCATCCAGCAGCGTCAATACGTGGTAAAGGGTGACAAGACGGGCGAAGAGCGCACATTTACCATAGATTCCCTGAAGGGCATCAAGATAACCCAGAAGTTGAAGAAAGAGATGGCAGGCTCTGAAAAGGGTAAGCTTCTGCCTACTGATATCGGCATCGTAGTAAACGATTTCCTGATGGAGAACTTCCCGAACATCATGAACTACAACTTTACGGCAGACGTAGAGAAGAAGTTTGATGATATTGCAGAAGGAAAGACCGAATGGACCAACTGGATGAAGGATTTCGACAAGGGCTTTGAGCCTGAAGTGAAGGAAGTTCTGGAAGCACGCAACCAGCACAAAGCCGGCGAGCGCAATCTCGGAAATGATCCAAAGACAGGAAAGCCAGTATTCGTCAAGATTGGCCGTTTTGGGCCAGTGGTACAGATTGGTTCTGCTGAGGATAAGGACAAGCCTCAGTTTGCCCAGTTGCCTTCAGACAAGAGCATAGAAACCATCACCCTGGAAGAAGCTTTGGAACTCTTCAAGCTGCCAAGAGAACTCGGTAATTATGAAGGCATTACTGTAACAGTTAGCTCTGGTCGCTACGGCCCTTACATCCTCCATAACCGCAAGTATGTTTCTATTCCTAAGGAGGATGATCCGCTGACCATCACCCTGGATAGAGCCATCGAACTGATCAAGGAAAAGCGCGAAGCCGAAGAGAAGCGCCATCTCAAAGTTTTCGATGAGGACGACAAGATGGAAATTCTCAATGGCAAGTATGGTCCATACATTGCTTACGACGGCAAGAATTACCGCATTCCAAAGGCAAAACATGAGAGTGCAGAGGAGCTTACATACGAGGAGTGTATGGAAATTATCAAAGCTGCTCCAGAACCAAAGGCTAGAGGCAGAAAGAAATCATAAACATGCCTCATTGACATAGAAACAGAAGAAAATGAAGTCAATCATCATCATAGGATACATGGGCGCCGGCAAGACAACGGTCGGCAAAGCCCTCGCCAAAGACCTTGGCGTTATGTTCTACGATCTCGACTGGTATATCGAGAGCCGAATGCGCAAAACCGTTAAACAGATCTTCGACGAAGTTGGAGAAGAGGGATTTCGCAAGATAGAGCACAATATGCTACACGAAGTGGCAGAGTTTGAAAATGTAGTGGTAAGTTGCGGAGGAGGAACACCATGTTTCTTCGACAATATGGACTACATGAACCAACTTGGCGAAACGTTTTACCTGAAGGCTTCTCCAGAAACCCTTCACGCTCATCTGAAGATGGGCAAAGGCGTACGCCCTCTACTGCTCAACAAAACACCGGAAGAGGTAGACAAGTTTATCCATGAGCAGCTGAAACTTCGCGAGCCTTACTACGAGAAGGCAAAACACATCATCGATATCAACGTGATGGACAATTATGATAAAATCAACGCTATTGTTCAGCAGATCAGAGACCTGCTGAACATATAGCCGTATCTAAAAAGTAATATATAATAAAGGTAACAAACAAAACTGATTTCCAGCAAGCAAGATTAGAAAATGAAGAAATGGACTATTGAAGACTCGAAGGAGCTCTACAACATCTGTGGTTGGGGTACTTCTTACTTTGGCATCAACGACAAGGGTGATGTCTATGTAACTCCATGCAAGGACAACACGCAGATAGACCTGCGCGACATCATGGACGAGTTGGCATTACGCGACATCAACGCTCCCGTACTGCTCCGTTTCCCAGACATCCTCGACAACCGCATCGAGAAGACAGCCAGCTGTTTTCAAAAGGCAAAGGAAGAGTATGGATACAAGGGAGAAAACTTTGTCATCTATCCTATTAAGGTGAACCAGATGCAGCCGGTCGTTGAGGAGATTATCTCTCACGGCAAGAAGTTCAACCTCGGACTGGAGGCTGGCTCTAAGCCTGAACTCCACGCCGTCATCGCCGTACAGGCACAGAGCGACTCGCTCATCATCTGCAACGGCTACAAAGACGAGAGCTACATCGAACTTGCCTTGCTGGCTCAGAAGATGGGCAAGCGCATCTTTATCGTAGTAGAAAAGCTCAATGAGCTGGATATCATCGAAAAGGTAGCCAAAAAGCTCAACGTAAAGCCAAACATCGGTATCCGCATCAAACTGGCTTCTTCAGGTTCAGGCAAATGGGCTGAAAGCGGCGGCGATGCATCTAAGTTCGGCTTGACCAGCGCAGAACTGCTCACAGCCCTCAAGAAGATAGACGAGATGGGATTCCACGACTGTCTGCGCCTTATCCACTTCCATATCGGAAGTCAGATTACCAAGATTCGCCGCATTCAGACTGCTCTCCGTGAGGCAGCCCAGTTCTATATTAGCCTCCACAAGATGGGCTACAATGTAGATTTCGTAGATTGCGGTGGCGGACTCGGTGTAGATTACGACGGCACCCGCTCTTCAAGCAGCGAGAGTTCCGTAAACTACTCTATCCAGGAGTATGTAAACGACTGTGTCTATACATTCGTAGATGCAGCCAGCAAGAACAATATCGAGCACCCTAACCTCATCACCGAGAGCGGCCGTTCGCTCTCTGCACATCACTCAGTTTTGGTTATCGATGTCTTGGAGACAGCTTCCCTGCCAGAAATGCCTGAGGAGTTTGAGGCGAAGGAGACCGACCACCAGCTGGTGAAGGATCTTTATGAGATATGGGACAACCTGAATCCTCGCAATATGCTGGAAGACTGGCATGATGCCGAGCAGATTCGCGAAGAGGCCTTGCAGCTCTTCTCTCACGGCATCGTAGATCTGAAGACCCGTGCAGAGATTGAGGCAATGTACTGGAGCGTGTGCCACGAGATCAACAATCTTGCCAAGCACATGAAGCATGTACCTGAGGAGCTCAGAGGATTGGATAAGATTCTTGCCGACAAGTATTTCTGCAACTTCTCTCTGTTCCAGAGCCTGCCAGACAGTTGGGCTATCGACCAGCTCTTCCCTATCATGCCTATCCAGCGTCTGAACGAGCGTCCTACCCGCAACGCTACCTTGCAGGACATCACCTGCGACAGCGACGGAAAGATTGCCAACTTCGTTACCGACGGACATATCGGCAACGTTCTTCCTCTTCATCCATTGAAGAAGAACGAGCCATATTATCTCGGTGTATTCCTCGTTGGTGCCTACCAGGAGATTCTGGGCGACATGCACAATCTCTTCGGCGACACCAATGCTGCCCACATTTCTGTAAAGGACGGCAAATATTGCATCGACCAGATTTTCGACGGCGAAACTGTAGAGGAGGTATTGGATTACGTACAGTACAATCCGAAGAAGCTCGTCCGCCAGTTGGAGCAGTGGGTAACCAAGAGTGTGAAAGAAGGCAAGATTTCGCTCGATGAGGGCAAGGAATTCCTGGGCACCTATCGCAATGGTCTCTTCGGATACACTTATCTTCAATAAGAATTAACAGTTGATAGTTAATAGTTTACAGCAAGATTGCCCTATAAACTATTAACTATAAACTATAAACTAAACTTAAAGATGGAAAAAGTAACAGTAGTAAAGGTAGGCGGTGCCATCGTTGAAGACAGCGAGCAGCTGGCACAGCTCTTGAAGGATTTTGCAGCCATTCCTGGCAAGAAAGTATTGGTACATGGCGGTGGCCGCCGTGCCACTAAAGTAGCCGCAGCCCTCGGCATCGAGAGCAAGATGGTGAACGGCCGCCGCATCACTGATGCAGACATGCTGGAAGTGGTAACAATGGTTTATGGCGGTCTGGTCAACAAGAACCTGGTTGCCAAGCTCCAGGCTAACGGCGTGAATGCTCTCGGTCTGACCGGTGCTGATATGGACGTAATCCACAGTCACAAGCGTCCGTTGAAGGACGGTATCGACTTCGGATTCGTGGGCGATGTAGAGCGTGCCAACGGCAAGATGCTCCAGACCCTTATTAATGAAGGCATTACTCCAGTGATGGCCCCATTGACCCATGACGGCAAGGGCAACATCCTCAACACCAATGCCGACACCATAGCCAGCGAGACTGCCAAGGCTCTGGCTCCTTACTACGATGTGACATTGATATATAGTTTTGAAAAGAAAGGCGTGCTCAGTAATCCTGAGGATGACGACAGCGTGATTCCAGTGATTACCCATGCCGATTTTGAGAGATATAAAGCAGATGGTACCGTGGCAGGCGGCATGATTCCTAAGTTGGAGAATGCCCTTGCAGCCATCGATGCTGGTGTGAAAGAGGTGATTATTACCCTTGCTACCGCCATCGACGGAAAGCACGGAACGGTGATTAAGTGAAGAACGAAGAGTGAAGAGTGAAGAATTCATCACCTTTTTTTCTTAACAAGAGTTAAAAAAGGAAATAAATCAAGATTGGTTGTAACTTTCTTATAACATAGTCGTCATTAATTATAGAGGGATGAAAGAAATCAGTTTCCAAAACGATGTTTTGCCGCTGAAGAACAAACTCTTCAGGCTGGCCCTTCGCATTACTCTCAACCGGGAGGAAGCGGAAGACGTTGTGCAGGATACGCTGATTAAAGTCTGGAACGCCCGCGACAGATGGCAGGAACTTGACTCCATCGAGGCATACAGCCTCACCATCGCTCGCAACCTCTCGCTCGACCGCATCAAGAAGATGGAAAATCAGAATGATTCGCTGGAAGAGCAGAATACAGAAAGGTTAGACGAAAACACTTCTACCCCCTCAGAAAGGATGATTCAGAAAGAAAAACTGAACATCGTAAGGAATATTATCGACGAGTTGCCTGAAAAGCAGCGCAGTTGTCTGCAGCTTCGAGACATCGAAGGAAAATCCTACAAGGAGATAGCAGACATCCTCAGCATCACGGAAGACCAAGTAAAGGTGAACATCTTCAGGGCTCGTCAAACAGTCAAACAAAGATTTCAACAATTCGACAGATATGGATTATAAGTACATCAACCAACTTTTGGATCGCTACTGGAAGGGCGAGACTTCTCTCGAAGAAGAAGAGATTCTCCGTGCATTCTTCAGCCAGGACGAGTTGCCTGCCGAGCTGAAGCCATACCAAGCGCTCTTCTCTTACGAGATGGGCGAGGCTAAGCAAGAGGCGCTGGGTGATGACTTCGACCAGAAGATGATGGCGATGATTGAGGACGAATACACCAAGAAGCCTAACAAGGCAAAGGTGATTTCTTTGACAGAGCGTCTGAAGCCTCTCTTCAAGGCTGCTGCCGTGGTAGCTATCATCCTGACATTGGGCAATGCAGTTCAGGTTCCTTTCCAGAGCAATGACATTGATTCTGTTGAAAACGTAGGATACATCAAGAGTGGCAAGGGCGTGTCCGTAGCCATGGGAGATTCTGCTTCGGTTGATTCTATGCAACGCACAGGCATCGATCAGGTAAGCAATCCAACAACGTCTCCAACGTTATTAAAGTAGATTATTTCTATGCTTTCTCTATAAAAAATCATGTTTAGTAAAACAATTCTGAAGCTGTGAAGTTTCAATTCTCTCAAATTTTTCATAACATACTAACGTAATAGGGCTGCCAGGATGTACTGGCAGCCCTTACTTATTTTAATTCTTATTTCACAGGTTGCACAACGTTAGCTGATGCAGACGTCTCGATAAGCATACAGATACGTCTCCGTTAGCTTACGCAGTAATATCTATAACCCGATGCAGACATATTCGTAACCCAGCGCAGACATATTCGTAACCCAGCGCAGTCATATCCGTAACCCAGCGCAGTCATATCCGTAACCCGATGCAGACATATTCGTAACCCGATGCAGTCATATCCGTAACCCGATGCAGACATATTCGTAACCCGATGCAGCCGTATTCGTGATTTTTTTTGTAATCATCTATCATCCATCACGATTTGCACGTATCACATGTCTTAACATACTAATATACAGGAATTTAAATAGCGTGACAGATACTTCAAAAACGGAAAAATCCATCACGCTATCCATCACGAATTGGGGTTATCCCTCACGATTTTCTCACTACACTCTACCAAATACTGCATATCATTGTTGAAAGGCTTACGATGGATGGCATCAGAGAAATGTTACGGTTTCATGGCATGAAATATTTTATTTCATACCACGAAACTGTTTGTTTCAAGCGGAGAAACACTTTGTTTCATCCTGTGAAACGAACCGATACGTTGTGGTTTACGATTTTAGTTGACCACTTTTAGTTTTATTTGTAAGACGAGTTGACTCGGTTAAAACTTATTTATAATTCACGTTGACTTTCCTCAACTTCCGCCCATCGGCAAGGAGTTTGCTTTACTCGTAAACGAATCCGGTATCTTCTGCATAATGATTAGCAGAAAAACGTGATAGACAACCCCAAATCGTGAGGGATAGCGTGATGGATATTGTAAACTTTTTATCAATCCGTCACGCCAAGCAAAAAATATAACAATCTCATTATCAAATAATTAAAGTTTCGAAAAACAGAAAACGTGATGGATGTGATGGATAAAGGCAGAACTTTAACTAAAAAAATGATGCTGTATTACGGACTTATGATACACCCTCTACTTATTTTATATATTTTGCTCGTAAGCATATGATAAAGAATACTCAAGTAGCTCAGTTTGCTAACTCAAGTGACTCGTTTAGCGAGTTAGACGTCTCGATAAGCCTACGGATACGACTCCGTTAGCATACGCAGTCGTGGAACTCTGCCGTAAGAGCAGAACATCAGGAAACCGATGTCGTGGTCGTAGCAAGGACGATAGGCAATGCCTTTCAGTGATTCCGTATATCCTTCGGCAGCCTTGCGCACAGCCTCATCCTTTGTATTCTGATAGTCCATCCAGAGGATGCCTGGCCAGAAGCCATCACACCACTCTTCCGCCGTAGCCTTGCGGCAGTTCCACCCTTTCTGCTTATCGCCCTTCAGAATATTGCGAGGTTCCATCGTATAGTCGTAAGAACCAGCCTTCTGCTGCAACTCTGCCAGGGCACGCTTCACCTGCTTGTGGCAGTATTGCAACTGCTTATCAACATCGAGTGCCGGAACCTGCGCAGCAGTCTGCACCTTCTGCGCCATGCTTATCTGCGATATGGCAATAGTGGCCATACAAAAAAGCATTCTTCTTATCTTCATCATTTTATTGTGATTATTAGATTCTTCTTAATCTTATTACGTACAAAGATTAATAAACACGTAAAAACAACCGATATTTCCATAAGAAAAATGAAAATATTTCCCTCATTTATGCGAGAGTTTAGAAAAAAGTTTGTATTTTTGCAGTGGGTTCGTAATAAGGCGTCTTACAAGATGAAATCACGTAACCGAGAAGTCATCTTCAAGGGCATCGAGCTGTCATACTATTACGAAGGGTATGAAAGAGTGAAATAAAGGACATAAATATTATAACAATGAAGACAATATCTGAAATACTAAACCTTTTGAAGTCGTACAAGAGTATCGCTACTTCAAAATATGGATTGACAAAGATTGGCTTCTTTGGCTCAGTAGCTCGTGGTGAACAGACTGACGAGAATGATGTTGACATTTGTTACGAAGGCAAGGCACCTTCTTTCTTGACATTAGACTTGATACAAACCGACTTGGAAAAGTTGTTTGGAGCCAAGGTCGATATGGTTAGGGTAAGAGACAGGATGCAAAGAGGTTCTTGATATAGCAAAGAGATACCAAACTAAACTGCTTTACCAATGGAAGCAATTCAAGGAAGGTAAAACTATAAGAATAATAAAAATAAAAAAGTAAAAATATGTATCAGAATGAAGGTTATTGGAATGTGAAGCCGAAAATCAAGGCTGTATCGTTCCCAAAGAGAGGTAAGTTTGAAGTTACCCTGCAAGACGGTCGTTCTATAACGATGCCTATTTCTGCTTTTCCAAGCATGAAGAAAGTGCCTGTTAAAGTCCTTACTCCTCACTCCCATAAACTATAGATATAATGCCAACACTTAATTGGATAGGAAAAGACAAAGTGGTGGGGCATCATAATGATGTGCCCTATCATGTATTGGAACATCAATACGGTTATTCTGCCGAAAAAGGGCAGACAACAGAACCAACCCATAGTGGCAACATGATTATCCATGGAGATAATCTGTTGGCACTCAAATCTCTCATGCCCATATATGAGGGAAGAATCAAATGCATCTATATAGACCCTCCTTACAACACAGGTAACGAGAATTGGGTTTATAACGACAATGTTAACGACCCTCATATCAAGAAATGGCTTGGAGAAGTAGTGGGCAGAGAAGGAGAAGACTTAAGCCGACACGACAAGTGGCTCTGCATGATGTATCCTCGTCTCGTATTGATGAAGAAGTTATTAAGCGAGGATGGTGCAATCTTTATTTCTATCGGCGATGCAGAAGATGCTCAATTACGTAAAATCTGCGATGAGATTTTTGGAGTAACTTGCTTTGTGGCTAATATAGCTTGGCAAAAGACCTATTCGCCAAGAAACGACAAGAAGGGATTACCTACCGAAACGGAACATTTATACGTGTATGGTAAGAACCCAAACTGGACACCATACAAGCTCGAACGCACCGAGGAAATGGATTCTAAATACAAGAATCCAGACAATGACATTGCTCCTTGGACTAGTGACAACCCTTGTGCCCCTAACGCAAGAACTCACCAAACGATGGTTTATGCCATACAACATCCATTTACTGGGGAGCTATTATATCCGTATATCTCCGCATGTTGGCGTTACCAACAAACAGATATGCTAAATCACATGAACGGCTGGTGCGAATACGAACTGCGCGACATCAACGATGCTGACCGCAGAGCCGAGATTTGTGGTGTCTCGCCAACTGAGGTTAGGGAAGGCATCAAAGCTATCATGCTAAAAGAACCTTTAGAAATATCACAAGCCAAGGCTAAAGCCGTGTATGAGAGAGGGCAATGGCCTAAGTTCTACTTCACGAAAGGAGGCTTGGGAGGCATTCGTCGTAAAACATATCTCACAAAAGTTGAGGGCAAACTTGCCACTAACTTTTGGCCCTACTCAGAAGTCGGCCACACCGATGAAGCAAAGAAAGAAATCAAAACCATCTTCGAAGGCAAATGTCCTTTCGAGACTCCAAAGCCTACACGTCTTCTGAAACGCATCATTGACATAGCGACGGAAGAAGACAGCATCATTCTCGATTGCTTTGCAGGAAGCGGGACTACAGGTCATGCTGTATTGATGGAGAACCAACAGAAGCCTGAAAGCCAACGCAAATTTATCATGATTGACATCATGGATTATGCCGAAACGGTTGCCGCCGAGCGTATGCGCCGCGCCATTTCAGGCTATCCCTTCAAAGGCAAGAAAGAGGAGGAAATCTACAGCAAGAAGTTGACTGCCAAGAACATCCTCAAAGCCGAAGAGTTTTTGAAAGAAGCTGAAAGCATCTCTATTGAAAAGGGCAACGAATATACCAAGATTAGCAAGCCAAAAATTGCAGACAACTGCCTGAAAGTAATCGGCACGAAAATGTATGATGACAAAATGGAAGGCTTAGGCGGTGCATTCGACTATTACGAATTAGGTGCCCCACTCTTCAACGAAGATGGCAACTTGAACGAGGAGGTCGGCATAGACAAGATAAGAGAATACATATACTATGCCGAGACCAAGCAGCCTCTCTTACGCCAACAAGACAAGGACGAAGAATTCCTACTCGACGAGTGCAACCGAGCAGGCTATTATTTCTATTATCAAACAGACAAGGCAACAACACTAAGCTACGCAACATTGGCAAACATCGTAAAAAGCAAGCACGAGATGTACATCATCTACGCCGACCGTTGTTTGCTCGATGAGAAGTTCATGACTGAGCATCACATCAAGTTCAAGAAGATACCACGTGACATCAAACGATTTTAGATTATGGAATTGAAACAATATCAGCAAGCAGTCCTCAACGACCTTGCCCAATACATAGCTATCCTAAAGGAGCAAGGAAGCAACCATAAGGCTTTCTCCACCTACTGGAAGCAAAATGGCATTACCCTCCAACAAGGTGAAGAGACCTTTCATCCCTATTGCGACACCATGAATGGAGCTCCAAACATGACGATAAAAGTACCTACCGCAGGAGGTAAGACTTTTATCGCCTGCAATGCCATACGCACTATCTTCGACGCAATGCCTGTGAATAGGACTAAAGTCGTAGCATGGTTTGTACCATCAGACACAATACTCAAACAGACATACGAGAATCTAAAGAATCCACAACATCCTTATCGTCAAAGAATTGATACGCTCTTCAATGGAAGAGTTGAAGTGTATGACAAGCAAGCCCTTCTATTCGGTCAAAACTTCAACCCAACTATCATAAAAGAGCAACTGAGTATTTTCGTATTGAGCATCCAATCATTTGCCACGAAAGCCACAGACAAGCGATTAGTGTATAACGAGAATGAGAATCTTGCCGAGTTTGCCAAGACCTACTCTCCTAACGAGAAACATATCGAAGGTGCTGACGAGACCTCACTCATTCAAGTCATCGCCCATCTCAATCCCGTCACGATTATCGACGAGAGCCATAACTTCGAGGGTGACCTACGCATCGATACGCTTACCAACATCAACCCTTGCTTCGTGCTCAACCTGACAGCCACTCCACGCAACAAGAGCAACATCATCAGTTTTGTTGACCCAGCAAGCCTGAAAAGAGAAAACATGGTCAAACTCCCTGTCATGGTGAGCAACTACCAGAATCATATAGATGTAATCAATAGCGCCATAGCCCTCAGAAAGAACTTGGAAGACAAAGCCAAGAGCGAAGAGACGAATGGCGGCGACTATATTCGTCCTATCGTCCTTTTCCAAGCACAACCCAAGAATGACGAAGACAGCGTAACCTTCTCCAACATCAAGGCTAAACTCGTGAAAGCAGGAATCCCAAATGAGGAAATCAAGATAAAGACAGCCAATCAGAATGAGCTGAAAGGCATCGACTTGATGAGTCGAGAATGTCCTGTGAGATACATCATCACAGTCAACGCCCTGAAAGAAGGATGGGATTGTCCGTTCGCCTACATCTTGGCATCGGTAGCCAATCGCTCTTCCAAGATTGACGTGGAACAAATATTAGGCCGTGTCTTGCGCCAGCCTTACACGAGACAGCATGGCAGCGCCTTGCTCAACATGTCGTATGTACTCACATCATCCACCAACTTCCACACCACCATCGACAATGTGGTGGAAAGCCTGAGAATGTCGGGGTACAGCCGTCGTGACTATATCGCAAACGACACGACGACAAACAAGACGGATACTCCAAATGAACCTATGCTAAACTTCAGAAACGACGAAGCTCTAAAACTTGGTTGTGTTAACGATCCCAAGAATGACGAGACCGCCCAAGAAGAGCAATCCGAATGGAACTTTAAAGCAGAAGACATCATCATGCCTTCTACCTCACAACAAAAAGCGATACAAGAAGACTCCGCCACCATTTCGCTCATGAAACAGGCGGAGGAAATGAGCCGAACTTACGAACAGCAAGTGAAGGAATCCACCAATAGTGGAATAAGCGAAGAAATCATGCAAAAGACAAACATATACCCTATCAGAAAATGCTACGAAGATTTAGCAGAGAGTATCTTATTGCCCAAGTTCTATGTCAATACCGAAAAAGACTATGGGATATTCGGTACAAGCAGCACCAAGATTCTCGTTACTCCAGAAGTATTGCTCGAAGGCTTCAATCTCTCGGCAGAAGACCGTCACATCGAATTCAACTATAACACTTCCAACATCAGAAGGATTGACATTGACAAGAACAACGAGAATGACATCACCGCTTTTGCAGTCAAGGAGAAAGAGGCCTTTGAATTAGAAAACTTCTATGGCAACATCCAAGACAAGAATAGCATTATCGTTCAGTTGTCTAAGTCCATCAGAGATATGACGCAAGACAACAGCATATCTGACGGTGAATTGCATACCTACATTACAAACGTGCTTCAAGATTACGACTTGTCGCACCTCCAAATGTTAGGAAAAAACTTGAATGAGACCGTACAGTCGTTCAAGAGCAAAGTCAAGGCTCTCAAAATATCTTATGCCAAAAGAATATTTGAGGACAGGATACGCTCAGGACAAATCTCTTTGCAAGAGACAGAGCACCTACCTAATGAGATTGTATTGAGCAAAGACAAGGCACCAGCCATTGAGAAGAAAATGTATCAAGAGGAAGAAGGCTTCAATGGGTTTGAGAGAACAGTCATTGAGCAGGTAATCAGCCTTGACTGCGTAAAATGCTGGCATCGCAATCAAGAAAGAGGGAAAGGTTTCTGCATCAATGGTTTTATCAATGCTTATCCTGATTTTATCATTATTCTCAACAATGGCGTCACAGTCATGTTAGAAACCAAGGGCAATCATCTTGATGGTTCTGACAGCCAGAACAAGTTGGCTTGTGGAGATACATGGTCTAAGTTGGCTGGAGCTAAATTCTACTATTTTATGGTATTTGAGAATTCCCCCATAGAAGGAGCGGTAAGTGTCAATACTTTCATCAACAATCTTCAGCAATTAGGGGCTAATCAATAGAGAGCATCGACCAGCAACTCTATCATAAGTATTCCCTTGCTCACGAGAAGAAATCGCCTTTATAATGGCTTGGCTATACAACAAAGACAATCCCTATAACGATGATAAACCATTGCTATAGGGATTGCTTAAAAATTAATTAGAAAGGCTAACTTTTCCATTCTCTGAGCAGACGATGCGCTGCTCAGCTCCATTCTTCAGTTTCACGATGATGCCCACGGCACCCTGCTCACTTGGCGTAAAGTAATCTACCGATGCGATATCGCCCGGTTCTGTATCAGAACTTGGTTCATATACGCAGACGAAAGGATGATTCCACGCCTCACCTTTCTGGCGAGCCACGAAGGTCAATACCGGCTGGTCGATTACCTTATAAGGCTGGTTAGGCATACGCTCGTATTCCAGATTGGCAGGAGAGAGCGCCTCGAAGATGGTGCGGTTTTCATCCGCCTTCATCCACATCGTCATCGTAATCTCCTTCTGGTTGTCCATCGTAGCCACCACCTTCTCATCTTCTATCCTGGTTACAAACTGGGTCTTGACAGAAGAGGTCATTTCAGCGCTTACCTTATTATATATATAGGAATAAGCATAGAGATGACCGCCGGCAAAAGCGAGTTCCTCAGTAGGTTTCATATCGAGCGCCTTATCGCTTGCCGCATCCATAACCTTCATCTCCTGTCCCAGGTTGTGATAGAAGTAATCGTGGGTCTTGTCGCCCCCTTCCTTCTTTCGGCTGCGGAATACGTCGATGTAATAACCGCCCTTATCGCTGGTCTGCACGATGGCTGTAGTACGCTGCTGCTCTGCCTGTATTTCCGACTCAATGAAGCTTACTGTAGCGTAAGTCATATTGCCCAGATTCCCTGCTTTCGCATCAGATTCTTTCTGATAGGAAATCTTCTGTTCCGAGAGTTTCTTGCTCGCAGGCTGTTCAGCGCTTACCTCAGGAGATAAAGCCATCACCTTGAAGGCATGCTGCGACATCATCACCGGTTGCGGCATAGACGCGGGCTGCATCTCGGGCAATGCCCATTATCTGTCGGTTTACGCTGGCTATGTTGCAACCCGTCTTGGCTGGCGAAGTCTTCTCCATCTTGCCAGAAGCCTTGCTTACATAGGTTACATTTCTTTTGTTTTTGCTAATAATACGATTGGGAAGGGGGATATACGTAGTATCTTCATAAAACAAATTTCAAAAAGCCCCGACTACATCTTAGTAGCCGAGGCTTTCCTTCAAATCTTCTATTTTTTATGTTTCTTCAATCTTCCAATCCCCTATCGTTCGCTTTTGGCTATCATAATTGATTCCTACTTTAACCAATCGCTTTCCATCTGCAGAATAAGGTATCAGATATCCCTTATCGTCTATCTGCCTCAGAGCCTCTTCTGCCGATTTATCATATTTCAACTCTATCACATACACTGTATCTGGCATGTGCAGAACGGCATCAGCCCTACCTATTGCACTATCTTCTTCCACTTGGATATAAGCACCCAAGAGATTGAAGATGAGATAGAACACCGTTTGGAAATCTTTCTCGTTTTTATTAGACAGACGGTTGGAGATACTAGCAAGATAAGCTTGCATCTTCCGAAGGGCGCCATCCATGTTGTTGCTATATAGCTGTTCCAAAAAGGCAAAGATAAAACTATTATTATCCAATTGAATTGGAGACAGATAGTTTGGTGCAAGCGATTTCAACATTCCTATGCGTACTTCCCTGTTAGGATAGTCCAGCTGATAGCATTGCAATAGCGGATTATACTTCTTGATGGTAAGATAACCACTCTGGTAGAGCAAAGGAAGTGCTGAAGTCATCTGCTCTGGCGAAACATCAAAGTCATCAACCCCTACACTTTTCTGCTCAATATCCATCACTCCCACATGATACTTCTGCAAAGTCTTGATGAGATAACTTGGCGTTCCGGAACTGAACCAATAAGCCGAAACCTTTTTGTTCTTCAAGGCCTTCACAAGACTGAAAGGATTGAATATATCTTCTGAATGATCACTGAAATGATAGCCATCATAATATGACGTAAGTTCACCTATTGTTTCTTCCAAGGTTCTGCCTAAATGCTTTGCCAACAACTCCACATCTGGCTTCATATCATTCAGAAGTTCCGTCTTACTAATACCGCAGATAGCAGAATACTGGTCGAACATGCTGATATTATCCAGGTTGTTGATTTCACTAAAGATACTTAATTGAGAGAACTTGGTAATACCTGTGATAAAGACGAAACGCAACCAAGGATCCAAGTATTTAATAGGACTATAGAAGTTCTTCATGATCAAACGGAGTTCTACCAGATTTTCCTTCTCATGCACGACATCCAGCAATGGAGCATCATACTCATCAATGAGAATAACTACCTTCTGCCCCGTCTGCTTATAAGCACGCTTTACCAGACATTCCAAACGCTGGTTAGTCTTAATAGCCCAATCTTCCGTACCATAGATTTGTTCCAGTTGGCTTAGCTTACCTTCCAATTCATTGATTAAATCAGCAGGATTCATGTGCTTTGCCGTGCTCATATCAAAATGAAAAACCGGATACTTTACCCATTCCTTCTCATAATCCCCAAGGGCAAGCCCATCAAACAGATTCTTTCTTCCTTCAAAATAAGCCTGAAGTGTAGAGACAAAAAGAGACTTTCCGAATCGTCTTGGGCGACTCAGAAACAGATATTTGGATCCATTTCTTATGAAATCCACAATATACTTAGTTTTATCCACATACACATAGTTTTCTTCTCGTATCTCAGAGAAGGTTTGTATGCCCACCGGATATTTTCTAATCTCTTCCATAGCTTTTCTTCTTTATATTCCGCTGCGAAGTTACGAAGAAAAATGCATATATGCAAAGGTTTTCATCGAAAAATTTCAATGTTAACAAAACTAACTCATAGTTTTCAATCGCAAAACTCACCGTTTGTCTGGGCAGAAGTCATCGTTTTCTTCTTGGGAATACATCGCCTACCGGATGGAAATCCTTGCATTTCTTTATGATTTCATGCTAAAAAAATAACACGGACAAATTGAATTTGTCCGGACAAATTGTCCGAGTGTTCATAATTCACTGATTATTGGATAGTTACAAGCGCCCGGACAAGCAAGCCGGACAAATTCAATTTGTCCGTGTTTTATTTTTCAGCCGAAATCAGCCATTTTGTTTATTGCCAATAAATAAATCTGCAGCTTTTTATTTACTGGCAATAAACAAATCGAATATAAGTTCTATCATCAAAGCTCTTATTGCCCTCTACGATGCCCTTGGTGGCGATAAAGGAATGGATGTTCTGAGGGTCGTTGGCAATCTGCTCTGCCAATGCCGCCTCGCTCGCTGCCAAGGTTGGCTCCAGGAACGGATAGCCATCGCTCGCCAATACAATCTCGGAGGAAGAAGATGGAATTGTATCTGATGCAGAAATGGAGTCAGAACAAGGGACAGAATCTGATGCTGGAACAGAATCCTGAACAGAACAAGAATCTGAAACAGAGACAACCTTCACTCCCTCCCGATAGATAGGAAATCCATCGATAACCGTATAGGTCTGGTTCTGCCCCGAAAGCATCGCCTCGATCAATAAAGGCTCTATCTGCTTTCTAGCCTCAGCAGGCGAAAGGCCCTGCTCTATCAGCTCTACCCTCTTACGGGCAATCTTCTCCTCATAAGGCTTGCCGTTCTCATAAAGCTTTCCGGCGATGATTGCCTGGCAATCGCCCACCATCCAAACCTCATTCCTTATCCGGCTATAAAGGATAGCCGAGGCGGTAAGCCGCTCTTCCGGATGCTTCTTCAACCGCTCTTCCACCCCAAGCTTTTCATACACCTTATTATATATATACGCCGTAACGCCCTGGCAGAATTCATCTACCGAGGCATCCGCCTTCAGTTCCTCCCGGATATATTCCGAGATAAGCATCATGGCGTATCTTCCGTTCTTCATATCAGGATTGAGATGCTTCGGCGTCTTGCTCGTACTGCCATCTATCACAGCGATGAAATCATCGGTAACTACCATTCCATCCTCACAAGCCTCAGGGCTCTTCTTTCCTATGATACTGCTTTCTATAATCTTCATAAAATCTACTTATCTATCCGGTTATATGTCAGAAAAAAGGCTACCCATCCAGGTAACCTTTTTACTCGTTTATTTATCTCTTAAGCCTTCACCTTCTTTAATCTGATAACCAGCTGTATGAAACTTGGAATCATGATGCAGAGAGAGAAGCCTACGGCATAATACATGGTTTTCTCATCGCCATGGAAGAGGTCGATGAGTTTGCCATCGCTCTGAGGCATGATATTGGACAGGACATACGCCATCGTATTATTCACCCAGTGGAGCAGGATGCCCGGAACAAGACTCTTGGTGCGATAATACATCCAACCCAGGAGTAAGCCCAGCAGGAGGGCATTGACAAACTGCGCTACGTTGGCGTGAGCCAGACCGAAGATGGCAGCCGAAATCATGATGGCTACCCAATGGTTCTTCTTGCTCATAAGACCCAGCAGGGTGCGGAGAATAGCTCCACGGAACACAACCTCCTCAGCAAAAGGCGCCAGAACGCCGATAGCCACATAGCCCCAAGGCTCCTTCATGAGCGATGCGAGTATCTGCTCGGCATTCTCGTCCATCTCGATGCCTATCTGCTCATATATGAACTCCAGAGGAATGATGGTTCCCAGGGTGAACAATGCCACCCAGAGAAGCGTTGCCCAAGGCTTGGAAAGCAGATAATCGCGGTTCAGCGGTGTCCACTTCGTCTTCAGGAAAATGACGAGGGTGATAACGTTGCTGAACGCTGAGGTAAGCGCCGTCAGGATAGGATTGCTGCCCGAACTGATAGCCAGGAGCGTTGCCTGGTAACCTTCGCCCTTAATGCCCGCCCAGATTCCTACGCCAGCATACATCACGATAATCTGTACTACTATAAATATAATAAGGTAGAGGACGATATCCGTCAAACCTCTCTTTAAATTAATCTTTGCCATTGCTTTTACTGTTTATAATTAATCGTTTATAGTTAATAGCATTCTCGCTATCATTCCGCTTCCTTTTCAAAGAGATCCAGCACGGTCTGCTCATCCTCTTTCAGCTGCGCCGCCAACTCCTCGGGACTGTTAAACTTCTGTTCGCCCCTTATTCGCTTCACGAAGCTTACGAGCAAGAGCTGGTCATAAATATCGCCTTCGAAATTGAAGATGTGCGTCTCTAGCGTCAGTTGTCTGCCATTGAAAGTTGGGCGATTGCCCACATTCATCATTCCCCGTTTCCATACCACCGTATTCTCCAGTCTTACCCTTACGGCATAGACACCAGGGGCAGGAATCAGCTGTCCGAAGTGAGAGATGTCGAGATTGGCTGTAGGGAAGCCGAGTTTTCTGCCTTCATGGAATCCGTTCACCACCTTTCCGATGAGGGTGTAAGGGAAACCGAGGCTCCGGGCTGCCATCTCCACTTCTCCCTCTTTCAGGAATGAGCGGATGACGGAAGAAGAGATGTTGATGCCGTCTATCTGGAAGGCTTCGTTCCTGATTACCTCGATGCCCATCTCCTTGCCGTAGCGCACGTAATCTTCGAAAGTCTCCTCGCGGTTGTGACCGAAGCGATGGTCGTAGCCGATGAAGAGTTTCCTTACGTTGAGATGGTCGTGGAGCACCTGCTGCATAAACTCTCTTGCCGACATGGCAGCCATCGCCTTGTCGAAATGCAGCACCACAGCATTATCCACTTCCGTCTTCGAAAGCAGCAGCAGTTTGGAATCAAGCGTACTCAGCATCTCTGGCTGGTAATCCGCCTGCAATACCTTGCGGGGATGCGCATCAAAGGTGATGACGGTAGATTGCAAGCCATCCTTTCGTGCCGTCTCTACGAGTTGATGAATCAGGAACTGATGTCCCCGATGCACCCCATCGAAGAAACCGATGGTTGCCACACAAGGCGGCAACTGCACGATATCATTAAAATGTATTGTATTCATAAGGACTGTCTTTAACATTCATATCAGAAGAAGAACTCCAATGGATTATCTTCACTTTGCTATCATTCTCTTAAAAGTTCTCCACAGCTCGCCCGCCCAAAGTACAACGGAGGTTGAGCCGATGATGAGCAGCCACTCGTGGAGCGACAATGGTGTGGTGCGGAACATTTCGCCACCAAAGGTTACAATAATCCACTGACCCACCAATACCAGTACAAGCACCAGAATCATTCCCTTATCCTTCAGGAAATGGCGGAAAGCAGTATGATGGCTCATCAGCGCCTTGGCATTGAAGAGGTTCCAGAACTGAATCATCACGAAGGTGGTGAAGAACATGGTCAGTTCATGCACATCTACTCCACCCTTGCCTCTGCGCTCGCAGTAAACCAGCAGGGCAAACATCACGAGGAAGAAGACGATGCCGCAGAACAGGATGCCGAAACCGATGCTCTTGTTGATGATGAAATCGGATGCCTTGCGTGGTTTATCCTTCATCACCTCGTGAGATGGAGGCAATGAGGCAAGTGCCAAGGCTGCGAAGGTATCCATGATAAGGTTCACCCAGAGAATCTGGGTTACCGTCAACGGCATTTCAGTTCCGATGACTGAGCCGCCAAGCACCAGCAGGAGGGCTGCCACGTTTACTACCAACTGGAAGAAGAGGAAGCGCTGCAGGTTGCGATAGAGCGAGCGCCCCCACATCACGGCGTTGGCGATAGACTTGAACGAATCATCGAGCAGGGTCATATCCGAAGCCTCCTTAGCCACGGAAGTTCCCGAACCCAGCGACAAGCCCACGTGAGCATAGTGAAGCGCCGGAGCATCGTTGGTACCATCGCCTGTTACGGCAACCACCTCGCCACGCTTCTGGAGCATGGCCACCAGTCGCTGCTTATCGGTAGGACGGGCACGGCTCATCACACGGATATCCTTTGCCCGCTCGTAAGCCTCTTCGTCAGAAAGCGCCTCCCACTGTTCACCCGTAATCATCTGCTGGTCGAGCGAGGTCAGAGAGCCATCTGCTCCGATATTCTCAGGTTCATCTTCGAAGACACCTATCTGCTTGCCTATCTCCAAGGCGGTGGCTGCCGTATCACCCGTAACCACCTTCACCTCGATACCCGCATGGCGGCACTCCTGCACGGCAGCAGGAACATCCGGACGAATAGGATCGGCAATGGCTGCAATGGCCTGCAACTGAAGATCGTTGGCATCGAGAAGTGCTACCACTTCGGCAGTAGAGGTTCTGGAAGTTCTCATGATAGAAGCTTCTATCTTCTTATAGGCGAACGCCAGGGTTCTCATAGCCTTATGCTGCCACTCATCGAGTTCTTCGGCTGACTGTCTCTGCATTCTATCTTCGATGATGCATTTCTTCATCACGATTTCAGGCGCACCCTTCACGAAGAGATAGGTCTCGCCATCAACTTCTGCCAAGGTTGCCATCATCTTTCTCTCAGTAGAGAAAGGCAACTGCTTGAGCACATTCACCTGCTTGCGGAGTTCTTCATAATCCTTGCCCTGGGCATCGAGCCAGAGCAGGAGAGCCGACTCGGTAGGGTTTCCGATAGGTTTGCCGTCATTCAACTCGGCTGTAGAGTTAAGGGCGATGGCAGTATCGAGCAGCGTCTCATCACCCTGCTTGAGTTCCAGGGCGCTCACCTGCATCTTGTTCTGGGTAAGCGTACCGGTCTTATCGGTACAGATTACGGTAACCGCACCCATGGTTTCGCAGGCATGGAGCTTGCGCACCAGATTGTTCGACTTCAGCATTCTTCGCATATTGAGCGCCAAGGAAAGGGTAATCGCCATTGGCAATCCCTCAGGCACCGCCATCACAATCAGGGTAACAGCCATCATGAAGTATTTCAGCACAATTTCTGCCATATAGAAATAATCCTTGCCGCCCCATGCCGGATTGGTGAGGATATCGTGAATCAGGAAGATGAAGAAGGCTGTCACAGATACCACGGAGCCTACCTTGGAAATCCTCTTCGCCAACTTATCGAGCTGCATGTGAAGCGGTGTCTCCACCGAAGTCTGTTCGGTAGATTTCTTAGCCACCTTACCAATCTCGGTAGCATCGCCCACGGCAGTAACCACGAACTCACCCCTGCCATTCATCACCATGGTAGAACGGAGGATGACGTTGCGAGGATAGGCTCCATCTCCACCACCTTCCAGAGATTTCTCGGCAACAGGTTCGCCCGTAAGGGCAGATTCGTTAATCTGCAGGTCGTTGCAGACGATGAGTTCGCCATCGGCAGGCACCTCGTCGCCCACTTCCACGAGCACTACATCTCCCACCACCACATCGTGGCGCGGAATCTCCATCACCTTATCATTGCGGCGCACCTTTACCGGCTGCTCTTCGCTGAGCGCCGTAAGCAGATTAAACTTCTTGGCTGCATCGCGCTCAAAGTAGAAGCCCACGGTAGTAGCAAGGAAAACTGCCACGAAGATACCGATGGTCTCCATGAAATTCTTTTCGATAAAAGCAAGGATGAGGGATACGAAAGCCGCCACAAGAAGTATCTGGATAATCGGGTCGCGATATTTATCCAAATACAATTTCCATAATGAAGTACGTTGAGGAGGGGTGAGTACGTTCTTGCCATGCTGTTCCCTACTCTGTCTAACTTGTTCATCGGTAAGACCGATTCTTTTATTTTTGTCTATGTTCATTTCTGAATAGAAATACTTTTTCTTTTTTGTACGATTAATAAGTACATACGCACGTGTGCGCACATAATTTGGTGCAAAGATACGCTATTTTTCTGATTCTAAGAAAATTTTTAAGATTTTATTTGGTTATTTCCCCAAAATCTAGTATCTTTGCACTCGAATTTAATAAAAATTCAACGGACTTGTAGCTCAGTTGGTTAGAGCAACAGACTCATAATCTGGAGGTCCTAGGTTCAAGCCCTAGCTGGTCCACGCTGAAAATCAGCGACTTACGAGCAATCGTAGGCCGCTGTTTTTCTTTTTTCACAAAACTTATCCGACAGAAAAAAAGAGGGCAACTGGAGCTTTTGCAACCAAGTTGCAGAAACCTTTTCGTAATTTTGCAACCGAAATAGAAAAAGGAACTGAATGTTCCTGGTTATATAGAACTAAAAGTATTGCAAAATTATGGAAGAAATGAAACATTCTCACGAACATCATCATGAATGCTCATGCGGCACAGAAGAACATGAGCACCAGGGGTGCGGTTGCCACCACCATCATCATGAAGAAAGCGGTTTGAAATCCAAACTCATTTTTATCGGTGTAACTGTTATTCTCCTGATTATCGCTGTTTTCATCGAAAAGGAATACAGTCTGGCTACCTGGCAGTTGCTCCTCGTCTATCTCATTCCATATTTATTAATAGGACATGAGACGCTGGGCGAAGCTGCAGAAGGTATTGCCAAGGGCGATATGTTTAACGAAAACTTTCTGATGGCTATTGCAACCATCGGAGCACTTTGCATCGGATTCTTCCCTGGATCAGAGACAGAATTCCCGGAGGCAGTCTTTGTGATGCTCTTCTTTCAGGTGGGCGAACTCTTCGAAGGATATGCGGAAGGAAAGAGCCGCGACAGTATTTCGCATCTGATGAATATCCGACCGGATGTAGCGAATGTTGAAAGAAACGGAAAAGTAGAGTCGGTTTCGCCGGAAGACGTCAAGACAGGAGAAACTATCGTAATCCGTCCGGGAGAGAAAGTTCCATTGGATGGTATTGTTGTTGAGGGAAGCTCAGCCTTGAATACCATTGCCCTGACAGGTGAGAGTATGCCACGGGATTTGAATGAAGGCGATACTATCATGTCCGGTTGCATCAATCTTTCAGGAGTAGTTCGTGTACGCACCACCAAGAGTTTTGGCGAGAGTACCGTATCCAAGATTATTTCTCTGGTAGAGAGTGCAGACAAGAACAAGTCGAAGAGCGAGGCTTTCATCACCCGTTTCGCCCGAGTCTATACTCCTATCGTTGTTTTCGCAGCCATTGCCCTGGCGGTTATTCCTCCATTCCTGGCAGCTACGGGAATCGTCGGCGAAGGAACCTTTGGCGAGAACTTCCCATTATGGCTCAACCGCGCCTTGATATTCCTGGTAGTTTCCTGTCCTTGCGCCCTGGTCATCAGCGTGCCCCTCACCTTCTTTGGCGGCATCGGCGGAGCATCCCGGAACGGTATTCTCATCAAGGGCAGCAACTATATGGATGCTTTAGCCAAGGTGGGAACCGTTGTGTTCGACAAGACCGGAACTCTGACCCACGGAGAGTTTGCCGTGGCAGCTGTTCATGCTGATGATTCCTGCCCAGACCATTCATCCCACGATGCAGATAATGTGCATATTGGCGAATATTCTGACAAGGAGAAAATCCTGCTTCATCTGGCAGCTCATGCCGAGCATTTCACCACTCATCCTATCGGCGCAGCCCTGCGTACTGCCTTCCCGCAAGAAGCAACAGATGGCTGCGAGGTGACCGATGTAGAGGAAATTGCAGGACAGGGTATCCGTGCCAAAGTGAACGGCAAGGTGGTTTGCGTGGGCAACAAGAAGATGATGGAAAGCATCGGCGCCCAATGGCACGACTGCAATCAGGTGGGAACCATCATCCACGTCGCCATTGATGGCAAGTATGCGGGACATATTGTGATTAACGATACCCTTAAGGGAGGAAGCGCCCATGCCATCAGAGAGCTGAAAGAACTGGGAGTAGAGAAAACGGTAATGCTGACGGGCGACCGCAGAGAAGTGGGAGAAGAGGTTGCCCACAAACTGGGACTGGACGAGTGCCGCGCAGAACTGCTGCCAACCGATAAGGTTTCGCATGTAGAACAACTGCTGAAGACAAAACCAGCAGGCAAGACGCTCGCTTATGTAGGCGATGGCATCAACGATGCCCCTGTATTGAAGCGTGCCGATGTGGGCATTGCCATGGGTGGACTGGGTAGCGATGCTGCCATCGAAGCTGCCGATGTAGTACTGATGGATGATGACCCTAGAAAGATTGCCCTTGCCGTAAAGATAGCCAGAAGAACCATTCATATCGCTCACGAGAACGTGATATTTGCCATCGGAGTGAAGGTTGCCGTACTGATTCTCGCCACCATTGGTCTCGGCACCATGTGGATGGCAGTCTTTGCCGATGTAGGTGTTACGGTACTGGCTGTATTGAACGCCATGAGAAGTTTGGGTAAAAATCGTCATTTTTATCGTTAAATACCAAAATAAGTTGTATCTTTGCAACCGAATTTTAATATACAATACTGAATGGTTATGTATAAAAAAAGACATTTTGACTATGAATAAGATTATCAAACTCATCTTCGTGCTCTGCTGCTTCTGCGGCATTGCACAGGCTCAGCCTCAACGCCCTAAGCTCGTTGTAGGCATCGTTATCGACCAGATGCGATGGGATTATCTCTATCGCTACTACGCCCGATACGGCGAAGGCGGATTCAAGAGAATGCTCGGAGAAGGATTCAGCGTAGAAAACTGCAAGATTCCTTACATCCCTTCGGTTACAGCCATCGGCCACTCTTCTATCTGGACCGGTTCCGTTCCTTCCATCCACGGAATTGCAGGAAATAACTTCGTGAAAGATGGAAAGGTAGTGAATTGTACTGCCGACGATACCGTTAACCCTGTAGGTTCCGACAGCAAGGCTGGCAAGATGTCGCCTCGCAATCTGTGGGTAACCACCATCGGCGATGAACTCCGTCTGGCTACCAACAACCGCTCTAAGGTGATTGGTGTAGCCTTGAAAGACAGAGCTTCCATCCTCCCTGCGGGCCATCACGCCAATGGCGCTTTCTGGTTTGATGACAAGTCGGGCAAGTTCATCACCAGTACTTTCTATATGGATAAGTTGCCTGAGTGGGTGAACAAGTTCAACAAGCAGAAACTCCCAAACAAGTATCTTTCCAAGAAATGGGAGACGCTCTACCCTATCGATTCCTACAAGGAAAGCACCAGCGATGACAACAACTACGAGAATGGAATTGTTGAAGGCGAAAAGGCAGTATTGCCACTCGATCTGCCTACCTTATATAAAAAGCATGGTTACAAGATTCTCCGCAGTACCCCATTCGGCTGCAACCTGACTTTCGATATTGCCAAGGCTGCCATTGAGGGAGAAAATCTGGGTAGAAACACAGATACTGATTTGCTGACCATCAGCTGCTCAAGCACCGATTACATCGGTCATCAGGTGGGCGTGAACGCCATCGAAACAGAGGATTGCTATCTCAGATTAGATAAGGCATTGGCAGATTTCTTCGCTTATCTCGACCAGACCGTGGGCAAGGGAAATTATCTCACCTTCCTCACCGCCGACCATGGAGGCGTGAATAACGCTACCTTCCTGCAGGATCAACGAATCCCTGCCGGCATCTGGAACAAGAAGGGACTGGTAGATGAATTGAACAAGAGTCTGAAGACAAAGTTCAACACCGACAAGGACCTCGTGAAGACCATCATGAACTATCAGGTATTCTTCAATACAGACATCATCGAGGAACTCGGTCTGGATTACGCAGCCATCAAGCAGGTGGTAGTAGACAGACTGAAGAAAGACAAGGACGTGCACTATGCCTTCGACATGGAGAAGACCTCTATCGAGAGCATCCCTGAAGAGCTGAAGTTCCGCGCCATTAACGGTTATAACCGCGAGCGCAGCGGAGGTGTTCAGATTGTACTGAAACCAGGTCACTACGATTATTACATCAACAAGGGAACTACCCACGGAGCATGGAATCCATACGATATCCATATTCCTTGCCTGTTTATGGGTTGGGGCATCCAGCACGGCGAGAGTGCCCAGCCTCACTATATGACAGATATTGCCGCTACCGTTTGTGCGATGCTGCATATTCAGGCACCTAACGGCTGCATCGGCACACCGATATTCTAATAAAAAGCAAAAAGCCAGATAATAACAAAGGCTAGGTTCACGATTCTGGAAACCTAGCCTTTATTTTTTATTCAAAAGAAGATGTTCTTCTATTCCGAGAAGAACATCTCTTATTCTTCGTTCATAATCTTCATATATTCCTCGTAAGAAATATATCTGCCACCCATCGATTTGAGATGAGGAGTCTCCAACTGACAATCTATCATCTTGCCACCATGCTCCTGCAAGTATCTGGCAAGGAAGATGAGGGCAATCTTAGAAGCTGACGGAACTCTGGAGAACATGCTTTCTCCGATAAAAACCTTGCCAATGGTGACACCATAAAGTCCCCCCACCAGTTCATCGGTTTCATTATCCCATACCTCTACGCTCGCCGCAAAGCCCTGCTTATGGAGGGCAGTAAATGCCTGGATGATGTTCTCGCCCAGCCATGCGCCATCTTCCCAATACCGTCCGTTGGTCTTGCTGCATCCCCGTATCACGCCATCGAAATCTTCGTTGATTCCTACGCTGTATCGGTTCTTCCTCATCAGGGTACGCATGGAATGACTGATGTGGATTTCATCTGGGAAGATGACGAAACGCTTCATCGGACAGAACCAGAGTATTTCAGGCTGGTCACGGAAACTATACCAGGGAAAAATGCCATTGCTATAAGCCAGCAACAGGCGGTCGATACTCAAATCGCCACCAATCGCAAAGCATCCATCCTCATCGCCATAATGCGGATCGGGAAAGTAAATCTCGTCCGCAGTATCATCTATCTGTAATATCATACGCTTATCTTTTATCAAGAATATTCTTGACTAGACTTTCATTCTAATAATTAATCACCAGTTCCTTTCCGTCAAAGTCGACATGCGCCTTGCCACCCTTCTTGAGTTTGCCGAAGAGCAGCGCCTTCATTAGGATCGGTTTCAGGCGGTTACCGATGACACGGTCCATCTCGCGGGCACCATATTCCTTGGTAAAGCCCCATTTCAGCAACTGTTCGCGCGCAGCATCGGTTAACATTACGGTAACTCCCTTTGCTGCCAGTTTCGCATCGAGTTGACGAAGTTTCTTGGCAAGAATCAGTTCTGCCATGTGCTTATCCATATCGTTGAACACCACCATGTCGGAAAGTCGGTTGATAAACTCAGGCTTGAAAGTCTTCTTCACCTGTGCCAGCATCGCTTCGCCACGACTTACGTTTCCATTGAAACCTACGCTAGCCCGTGAAGCATATTGCGCTCCGGCATTTGAGGTCATGATGAGAATCACGTTACGGAAATCAGCCTTCTGGCCCTTGTTATCAGTCAGACGGGCATAGTCCATTACCTGGAGCAGGATGTTGTAGATATCGCTATGCGCCTTCTCTATCTCATCGAGCAGGAGTACACAGTTTGGCGTCTTGCGGATGGCATCGGTCAGAAGTCCTCCATCCTCATAACCCACGTATCCGGCTGGCGAACCGATGAGTTTTGCCACGGTATGCTTCTCGGTATATTCACTCATATCGAAGCGTACCAGTTCGATGCCGAGTTCCTTGGCCAACTGTCGTGCCACCTCGGTTTTTCCTACTCCGGTAGGTCCCACGAAGAGGAGCGAAGCCAATGGTTTGTCATCATCTGTCAATCCCGCCTTTGCCATCATCACAGCCTCAACCACCTTGTCTACAGCCTTGTCCTGACCGTAAATCTTGTCGAGTATGCGCTGGCGGAGCGTAGCCAAAGCATCGTTATTCTCATCTTTCATCGCAGCCGCATCAATCTTGCAGACTTTAATCAGAATCTGCTGGATGATAGACTTGGTAACATAAGAGCGCTGGCGAGATTCTACCGGATGCACCTCCAGATAAGCACCCGCCTCATCCATCAGGTCGATGGCCTTGTCTGGCAGACAGCGGTTGCTGATATATTTGGCGCTGGCACGGACGGCATATTCCAGGGCGTCCTTGCGATAGGTTACATTGTGGAACTTGTTGTATTTATACTGCAAGCCCTCCAATATCTTGATAGCCTCCTCCTCGGTAGGTTCCTTGATATCTATCTGCTGGAACCGGCGCACGATGCCCTTGCTCTGAGCCATGTAACGGTTATATTCCTCGTAGGTGGTAGAGCCGATGAAACGGATATCGCCTGCCTCCAGATATTGCTTCAGCATATTGGATGCATCAGGTCCGCCATCAGAGCCACGACCGGCACCTATCATATTATGAATCTCATCAATGTAGATAATGGTATTGCCTTCCTTCACGGCTCCCTCCATCACCATCTTAATGCGTTTCTCAAAGTCGCCGCGATATTGGGCACCGGCAAGCATCTGTCCCATGTCCATGCCATAGATGCGAGCCCCCTTGAGGCGTTCAGGAACCTGGTTTTCGTTGATGAGTTTGGCAAGACCATAGACCAGAGCTGTCTTGCCGACTCCGGCTTCTCCGATGTGGAGCGGATTGTTCTTCTCGGCACGGCAGAGCACCTGGATGGTTCTGTCCAGTTCCTGTTCTCTTCCGATGAGCGGATTGTGCTCTTCTACCTTGTCAGAAATACAGGTAACCAGCTGATGCCAATCCTGTACAACCTGTCTTCTGCCTTCTTCCTCGTCGTCATCATACTCGTTGGCATAATCGTCATCATCAAAATCTGCTCCCATGCCCATGCCAGCCTCTCCAGTATCTTCTCCAATAGGATAATAACTGTCAACGCTCGCCAGGAACTCGCCCTGCCGGTCGCCCACATTCTTGCACAGCAGGAAGGCGGCTTCTGAATTCTGCAAGCCAAACATCGCCTGCACAAAATGGGGTACATTCACCAGCTGTCTGTCGGCAGCAGCAGCCAGGGCGCACGCCGTTCCAAACATGGTTTTGAAGAGCGATGACGGCTCTGGCAGATACTTGATGGTTTCAGGCACACGCTCCTGCTTGGCGAGCCATCCCACCAAGTCTTCGTGCATCTTGAAGCTGTCTACGCCTTCTTCCTGCAGCGCCTGACAGAATGCATACTGCCTGAGCAACGCCAGCAGCATGTGCTCGGGCATCACGAACTCGTGGTCGAAGAACCGGGCTTGCTTCATGGCATCGTCCATCAGAACACTCATATATCGGGTCAATCCCATACTGTCCATTCTATTTTTTCCTTTCTTTTTCTTAGCATATATTGGGGATATTTCCCCGAAATCAACGCCTATTCCGGCATATAAGTGAGTTTAAGCGGAAACTTCTGCGTACGGGCTTTCTCCATCGCTTTCTCCACTTTACTCTTGGCGATGTCGTAGCTGTAGGTGCCCACCACGGCTTTCTCTTCGTGATGAACCTTGAGCATGATTGCTTCAGCCTCAGCCTGCGACTTGAAGAAGATGGATTCGAGGATTTCTACCACGAAGTCCATCGGTGTAAAGTCGTCGTTGAACATCATTACCACGTAACGCCCCGGCTCCTTGAGCCTGGTTTTCTGGCGTTCACGAATTGCTGTTTGTTCTTGAGCCATATTTTAATTCTTACTTTTTATAAGCATTGGTAATCTCCACAACATAAACATCGTGGAATCCACCCTTGGCACCATACCACTGGAGCAGGTCCTTGTCGAGGAACTTCTCGGCGGTCATACTGTCCTTGTAAAGTTTGCGACATTCCAGGGTGAGTCGTGACTGCTCGAAGGCGATGCTGCCGTTATCAGTTTCTACAGGAATCAGTCCTGTTTCCTTCACCTTATCCAAATCGCGTCCGCTCTTAGAGCCGCAGAAGTTATAAATCTTCCGAGCCTCCTCGCTGTTGCCGAGGAAAGAGAGAGTCATGAATTCATTCTCCTCGATGATGCCGTGGGTGAAACGCTCCGGACGGATAAAGACCACAGCCACCGGCTTGTTCCAAAGCCATCCCAAACAGCCCCAAGAGGCGGTCATCATATTGAAATGATCCTTGTTGCCGGCACATACCAGCATCCACTCCTTACCAATAGTCTCGAAGACGTTGTCATTCAGTTCTTTTACGTTGATCTTTTCCATCTTATCTGTTCCTTTCTTTTTAATTTCTAATTACCATAAAATTGCGACAGCAGTATTCTGATTGCAGAATGCTGCCCATATCAACTGCAAAGATACAAGAATAATCTGAAAAAGCGAATGTTTCTTTAAGAAAATCGCATCACCCTATTGAGGATTATGCCTAATTAATACTTTTTTATGCCACAAGAAGGCTGAATTGAATACGATTTGTGAGGTAGGAAACCGACCTTGATTTACATTAACTTTGCATCGGCAGTTGAAAAAATAATTCACATTTTATTTTGTCAGTTGCCCAAAAGGCAGTACCTTTGCACCCCGAATGCCGAAAGCCGGAAAGGCAGAAGGCTTCGAATTATTAATCATTTATAAACATTTTATTTAATGTACAAAACAATTTTCAACAAGCGCAACAGCTTGAAGTTCAACCGATTCTCTAACAAGAACTACTCACTCTTCGCAGTTTTGGGAAAAGAGGTACTTGTTGGTGCACTCAGCGTTGCTACCCTGAGCCATGCTAAGGCAGCAGGCGTAAGCACAGAGGGAGCCAAGGTTGATTCTACCCTCTACAAGGGCGGAAAGGCTTACGAGCTGGATGCGGTGAGCGTTACCGGATCTCGTGCGCCGATGACTGTAGAGCAGTCACCTAAGATTGTGTCTGTCATTACCCGCGACGATATTCATCGTGCGGCTGCGCAGACTATCAACGATGTATTGAAATTAGCTACCGGCGTGGATGTCCGTCAGCGTGGTGGCTTTGGTGTTCAGACGGATATCTCCATCAATGGTGGAACCTTTGACCAGATTACCATTCTCTTGAATGGCGTCAACATTTCCAATCCTCAGACTGGTCACAATGCTTCTGATTTTCCTGTAGCTCTTGCTGACATCGACCACATCGAAGTGCTCGAGGGGGCAGCATCGCGCTTATTCGGAACTTCAGCCTTCAATGGTGCCATCAATATCGTGACCAAGAAGGCAAAGAATGATGGAGTATCTGCAAGTGTAGAAGGCGGAAGCTTTGGAAGCTTCGGAGCACAGGGACGCATTCAAACAGCTTTTGAAACGGACAAGTGGACCCAGGCTTATTCCGTAAGCGGAGGTTACAAGCGCTCGGATGGCGGCACGGAGAACAGCGACTTCGAGAAGGGACAGGGCTACGGCAATCTCTCGTTCTCTTACGACCAGCGTTTCGACATCATCGCCCAGTTGGGTATTGCTAGTCAGAGCTATGGTGCCAATACTTTCTACAGCGCCAAATATAACAACCAATATGAGAAGACAGAGCACGGTCTGGCTTCGCTCAACCTGAGTCTGCACAACCAGGAGAAGACCTGGGAGATTGCGCCTCAATTCTATTATAACAAATTCAAGGATCACTATCAGCTGATTCGTGGAAAGGCTGGAGCAGCAGCAGGCGAGAACTATCACGACCTCGATGTTTATGGTGGTGGACTGAATGCCAACGTAGCTTGGGCTTTGGGTAAGACCGCAGTGGGCTTCGACATCAGCAAGGAGTGCATCTACTCTACTGCATTGGGCGAGGAACTCGCAGAGAAAGACTATAAGGACATCTCGGGTTCTGACCGTCAATATACCCGAAAGGGCGAGCGCACCAATACCAACATCATGCTGGAGCACAACTTCATCTTCGGCGGCTTCACCTTGTCGGCAGGTATCTTGGCTAACAAGAATACAGGTTTGGACAACGACTTCCGCTTCTATCCTGGTGTGGATATGAGTTATCGTCCTAACGACAACTGGAAGTTCTACGCTTCCTGGAACAAGGCATTGAGAATGCCTACCTACACCGACTTATACATAAGTAATGCGGTACAGCAGGGCGACCTCACCTTGACCCCGGAGAAGAACTCAACCTTCAAGGTGGGAACTCAATATCGCCAGACTGGTTTTGCCGCAACCCTAAGCGGATTCTACGCACACGGCACCAACATGATTGACTGGGTTCAGACTTCCGTGACCGAGCAGAATGACAGCAAGTATCACGTGATGAACATCGGAAAGCTCAACAACATGGGCTACAACGTAGACGCTACTATCTACATGAGAGAATTGGTACCAAACAGTTTCATCACCCGCATCAAGTTGGGTTATGCTTACATCTATCAGGATCATAAGACCGAGACAAACATTCTGAAATCACTTTATGCATTGGAGTATCTCAAGCACAAGGCTGTATTCGGACTGGATCATCAGATCTGGAGCAAGCTTTCAGCTTCGTGGAGCGTAAGATGGCAGCAGAGAATGAATGGCTATCATCCATATACCAAGGTAGATTGCAAACTGATGTGGGACGAGAAGAAATACAATATCTTCGTGAAAGCCGACAACATCACTTGCCACCGCTACAACGACCTCACAGCTGTTAAGCAGCCAGGTTTGTGGATTATGGCAGGAGCCAGCGTAAATCTCGGCCGATAATATAATCAGATAATAATCATCCCAAAAGATGATAAATATCCGAAACACGATTCGGATATCAAATAAAAGAACGAGCCTTGATGGAGGTTTCTTCCTTCCGTCAAGGCTCGTTTCCTTTTATTCCGGCTATTTCCTTTTATTTCAGTTATTCCGGTTTCTGATATTTTCCGTTCACTTTTATCGGTTCGAGATGGATTCCCACATGGGTATCTGCACCGAAGTGCTGCTTCAGTTTTGTTTCTATATGAGTAGCATGCTCATGCGCCTCATAAAGCGAAAGAGAACCCGGCATGCGGACATGCATTTCTATCGCAATCTTGTTTCCGATGCGACGGGTACGCAGGTTATGAATCTCTCCCACTCCCTCTTCTTCATTTGCAATCTTCAGGATTTCATCTTCCTCAGTTTCTGGAAGACTGGCATCCGTCAGTTCTTTCACAGACTGCGTCACCAGTCCCCAGGCAGCCTTGATGATGAAGGCACTCACGATGATGGCTGCCAGCGGATCGAGCACCGCCCACTTTTCTCCCAGGATGATGGCGCCACCAATACCGAACATCGTTCCGAGACTCGATAAAGCATCGCTGCGATGATGCCAGGCATTCGCCACTACAGCCTCGGAATGATATTTCTTTCCGGCTTTAACCGTAAACTGATAAGCCCACTCCTTCATCACGATACTTACGATGGCAGCAATCAAGGCTACAACGCCCGGCTGCTGGAGTGTCTCGCCGCAGATGGCACGATAGGTCTTGGTAACGCCAGAATAACAGATCATCACACCCACCACGAAGAGCGAAATACCGATGATGGCTGTAGCAAGCGTCTCGTATTTGCCATGCCCATAATCATGGTCCTTATCCTTCGGCTTATTGCCCAGTTTTACGAACACCAGTACCACCACATCGGTAGCGAAATCGGTAAGCGAATGGATGGCATCCGCTATCATGGCTGCCGAATGTCCGAGAAGACCTGCAGCAAACTTCAGTACGAGCAGCACCACATTGATGATGCTTCCCGCTATCGTCACCTTATATACTTCCTTTACTCTATCCGCATCAGCGGAATGATCCTTATTCGCTTCTACAGACATCTCTTGCTCGTTATTTATTCTCTCATTCTTGTCCATACTATAAAATATAACAGAAGTCCTTTGCTTCCTTAATAATATTTTTGTATAACCAAATTCCTGTCTTTCATTAATTGAGCGGCAAAAGTACATCTTTTTTCTGAAATCGGATAAAAAGAGAGATTAAAAAAGTATAACGAATAGGGAATAATGTGATAGCGAAGAGAGAAAAGCATGGAATTCGACAAATCACCGAACTTAAAATATCAAGCCGTAACTGTTAATTCTGCGAAAGAAAACTGCGGAAATCCGCAAAAATCTTTTCTGTTATGATTGTAAATATAGAGACTAATATCTACCTTTGCTACGTATAGACGATAGTTTTATGATTCTGTATTTACCATTATAAGTTAACGAACTTAAAATATCAAGCCGTAACCGTTAATTCTGCAAAAGAAAACTGCGGAAATCCGCAAAAATTCTACATAGAATTAATAAAAGTATTATTTTTGCAAAAGAAAAATGCGGAAATCCGCGAAAATCTTTCCTGTTATGATTGTAAATAGAGACAAATATCTACAAGAGTTGGTTAGTTCACGCCATAATGGACTGGTAAAAATCATTACCGGTATGCGCCGTTGCGGAAAATCCTTTCTGCTGTTTCGTCTCTTCAAGCGTTTCCTTGAAGACGATAGAGTCATGCCCGACCACATCATAGAAATGGCATTCGATGACTATGCATTCAAGGAGTTTCGCAATCCTGACAAGTTTTATAAGTACGTAAAAGAGAAGATTAATGACGACCAACCTTATTACATTCTGCTTGATGAGGTACAGATGCTTGACGAGTTTGAAGATGTACTAAATGGATTATTGCATATTCCCAATGCTGATGTTTATGTGACGGGAAGCAATGCACGCTTCCTATCCAAGGATATAATAACCGAATTTCGTGGACGAGGATACCAAATACACGTTTCACCACTCAGCTTTGCTGAATTTATGACCGTATATGATGGCGACAAGCAGGATGGTTGGAACGAATATTTGCTTTATGGTGGTCTTCCGCCTGTTGTTCTACAAAAGACAGAAGAAGAAAAAGTGAGACTTCTGAACAGCCTCTTGACTGAGACTTACATGATAGATGTCATCAACAGAAACAAGATAAAGAACGATGCAGAACTCAACGATTTATTCAAGATTCTCGCATCGGGAATTGGCGGACTTACCAATCCGCAACGACTTGCCAATACTTTCCAATCTGTAAAGAATGTCTCTATAAGCTCTGCAACCATCAAGAAATACATCGAATATCTTGCAGATGCGTTCTTGCTTGAGCCATGCAATCGCTATGACGTAAAAGGCCGTAAGTATATCGGAACGCCATTGAAATATTATTTTTCTGACTTAGGCATTCGCAATGCACTGCTCGGCTTTCGCCAACAAGAGAAAACCCATCTGATGGAGAATGCCATCTATAATGAACTTCGCTACCGTGGATATAGTGTGGACATTGGCAACGTAAAAATCAACGGCGTGGACGAAAAAGGAACCAAAGTGAGACGGATGCTTGAAGTTGACTTTGTTTGCAACCAAGGCTACAAACGCTGCTACATCCAGTCGGCTCTCAGTTTGCCAGACAAGGAGAAGACGAAACAAGAACTTGCCTCTTTGATACGTATAGACGATAGTTTTATGAAGTATGTGATAACAGGCGACCTCATCAAGAAATACCAAAACGATGACGGCATCGTATTTATGGACGTATTTGATTTCTTGTTGGATAAAGATTCTATATGAAAACTTAAATAAAATAAAAAGGAGGGTGTGTCATAAGTTAATGATTCACCCTCTTTTTGTTGGAATATTACTGATATGTTGTTGAAAAACATAGTATATGTTGTTGAGAAAGTTAGTATCTTCGGTCGCACAACAGCTGTTGTGCGCTTGCATAGCAGCTGATATGCGCATGCACAACAAAAGATGTGCATGCGGTGGTCAACTGTTATGCGCCAACTATTATCCAGACTTATGACACCCCCTCTTTTCTAAATATCAGTCTAATTGCTTAAACTCAAAATCTGCTTTGCTGCAACAACTCTTCTTATAGTCGAATTGGTACATACGCATATACTGCTCTTGAATCTCTTTCGCTCCATTATAAAATGGATCGCAAGTATATGATTTAGTTGTCACTGTTATCTCCATTTCAGGAGTCAACACTTGTCCATTTGTTCTCTTGATACGCTTAGGGCGTACAGCAAAAACTCTTCCCATAATCTTAACTTTTTTAATTGTTTGACTTATTTTTTTCAGAAATTTTTCTTATCCATTCGTTTAATTCCTTACCAACCATTTCTGGCTCTAAAGAATTTATTGTTGCCAATGTCACATAGCAATCCGCTTTTTCAATCTTATCGATTTTCTCAGGACATCCGATACGTTCCAATGTTTTCTTGAGCATTTCTACATTGTTGGCTCTATTACCTAACTGTACAATGACCTTAGATTTATCATTCTCATCAGGCATGGTATCCATATATACCTTGCCCTCTTCGTCATTTTGGTACTCACAAGCTAAGGTTGACCAATACCACGTAAAGAGATTCCAATCCTTACGCTCGTCAACAGCATTCATCCATTGTATAGTACGATGCTCCTTTTGGAGAACTCCCATCAGATAATCTACTCTCTTGATAATATATTGCTGAAGTTCAGGAGAAGATTTGAATCTACTGATAAAGCTACCTTTTGGCACATCCATTGCCAAAGGAGGATACTCCCACCAAAATTCACGTTGTCTTCTTCCACCATTATCCCATTTCAAGCACTTCGAGAAGTTCCAATCCCCTTCATAACGAGCCTGAATATAATAATGATTATCATAGAATCCCATGTCTATCATACCTGGATTTCCATCATTACGAGTAATCTGTAATGGGCATTCCTCACTTTCAAGCGATGCTACAGTCCAGCGAGCCTTTGTCCATCTCTCTACAGCTTGTTCCCAGAGCAAAGTATTGTATTTTCGTTGGTCAACGACAGTAGCCGCTTTATTCTCCGAAGAAACAGAATTTCCTTCGATTTTACTTGAATTCAACATTGCATGATTAACATCAGAAAGGACATTCAAATCTACCAACAGATGTTGCTTTGCTTCCTTTCCTTCGTCTTCATCTCCTTTTTTTGCCTTACTATAAGCCGCATTGAAATTTCCAATCGTTTGTTCCTTTACATCATTAGGGAATGGCTTAAAATCCTTAGCATACAAATCTTTGCGCAAAGCCTCAACAACGTCAAACAATGTTTTTAACAAAGCATTCTCGTTAGGACTTCTCTTCTTACTTGGTTCGCAAACTACAGTTATCACCTGATTGACTGCTCCACTAAGTTTTTGGATATTCTCAGGCTCACAATGCATTGCTACAAGTGATGTCTGATATTGTAGTTCTAACTTTTCTGATTCTGTAAGTTCCCCATCCTTCACAGCATTATACAATGTGTCGAGAAATTTCTGATAAATTTTCAACTTCTCACCAAAGACAGTATTACTTCTATCATGTGCTATTCGCCATTCTTCGGACTTTTGAGCTTGTTTTTCTTGCCATTCCTGCTGATTTTTACGCAGATGTTCTTCCTTGTCCGTTTGTCCTTGCAGCAATAATTGGGTAATAATTGCAGTAATCACGACACCCAAGATGGCAGCCATTAAACGACTTGCTATTTCCAAATCCGTAAAAACCTGAAAAAACCATGCTCCTAAAAGAATCATGACTCCCAAAATTACAGAGCCCCAAAAGAATTTCTTATTATACATATCTATTTCACGTTAAACTTGTTCACTACCTTTATAATGGAATCTACATAATCTTCCCTTTTCACAACTCGTTGAGCAGGATGATAGGTATCCAGGCACAATCTACCATCCTTGTTATAGACAAACATACATTTGTCCTTTCCCAATGGAACCACCTCATGCTCAGTGTGCTCATCTATGCCCCATTCTTTCTTGAAAAGCCACATTGTATTGGCAAAACAAATCACTTGTGGGTCATACAAACGTATCTGTTCTTCAACAATGTCTTTCCACTGCTCATAAGCCTGTGCCAACTCTTCATCAGAAGTAGATCTATAACCTGGCATTTTATCGACATTGATATAAGCAATATCCTTCAACAAATCAACCATAGACTTATCATCACGAATATATGGCACATCGCTATCACCATAAAGTTTATGATTACGTATGCCAAAGAGACTATAGATAATGGGTTGCCAAGTTGTATTCTTGAAAGCATCATCATTATTGAAAGCACCATAAACTTCCCAACCACCGCCATAGGGTTTACCATCCTTCATATCATCATACGGCTGTTTCAATATCCACATGATACGAGGAGAAGACTGGCAATAACCTTCGATATTGAACACTCCATCAGGCAACGGCCAAAGGTCATCTGTTGAAATCCCCAATTCTTTAGCCCTTGCATAAATCTCTTCCTTGATTTTCTCCTGCCCTTTGCGAATGTCTTCAGGAGATAGTTTTTTTGAATTTATCATATATCTACAATTATAATATTAAACATCTACCGTTTTGTCATCAAGCTCAAATTAATCGGCATAATCATAAGAGTTTCTTTCTTCCTCGTTCTGCGCTTGCACAACCTTTGCTAAATAAGGTCTTAGAGTTAGCCAATCAGAGAACTTTTCCACTGGTATTTCTACGCCAGAGCAATAAGCAGAACTTGCTTGTTGAATTCGCCATAAATGCATAAATTATCTTTTTCATAAAATATGTTTTTATAATTTTCATTTACTTAACGATTGATATCGCCTATCTTAACCATAATAGAAATACCATTTTGTTTTATAGTATCGTTGCTGAAAGTTAGGTTGTTCAACCCATACACTTTATCCATACCTTTATACTTATCAACTTCCTGATTTTCTTTTTGATACTTCGCATAAAGGGTTTGTTTCATTTCGTTGACCGTTGGGTCGCTTTCATCATAAACTTCACCAGTTTCTTCATTATGGCCATCTACAACTAACGATTCTATATCGTACTTCATACTTATACATTGACCGAGAACTCCTTGTTTGCTCAGTTCCCACGTACCAGTACACATACTACCATATTTTGTACCGTCATCATCAATTGTACGCATCTCTGTAAACTCCCCATTTTTATTGAATTGGTACATAATAGTAACATCATCCGTTGCCAATTCTTTCCAACTGCCATCCATCTTTGACATGGAGAGTTCGCTACTATCGACACTAAGCATTTCATATCCAAAGAAAGCAAAGGCAACAATGGCAACAGCAACAAGTCCCCAAGTTATTCGCTTAGCTAATTTCTTAGAAACAGATACTCCATATCCGGCGTCAACAACCTCATCATCACCATCGGTTGTTGCATCTTCAGGTTCTGGTGCTAGCTCAGCCACAGGCTTGCTTTTGGATTTTGGAACTACAGCAGCTAACTTTTCTTCTTTGTCATCAGCAATGATGGCTTCTGGATTTTCAAGCCACTCACCACAATACTTACACTTCTTGGCTGCTGCAAGAATCATTTCGCCACAATAAGGGCAACGCTTCATTTCTTTTTTCTCCATAATTCTATTTTTTTAAAAGTTAAAGTTCCGTTTGGGTTAGCCATGGAAGGTAAAATATAATTTATCAAAGAACTTTTTTACACCCGTAGTAAATGCAATCGTCAAGAATGCTGTTCCTTTATTAAGGAAATGACGATCTATACCCAAAACGACATTCCAAATCAAATAAGCAGCTAATAAAGATAACAAAAAAGCTACTAGCCAAAAGACACATTGGGTTCCTACAGGAACTCCATCGTCATCATCTTCGTATTCCTCTATTTCTTCTTGCTGCTTCTTTTTCTTCTTTGGTTTGTTTGTTTGTGGTTTGCTAGTGGACTTATTCTCTTTTTCCTCCTTCTTCGTACTTTGTACTTTCTTAGAGGTTTTTTCTTTCTGTTCCACCAGAGAATTTTTAAACTCGCCTACTTTTTGCTCAGTAATGTTCTCATGACATACTGGGCAAACAGTTGCATCTGCATCTATCTCCTCCCCACACACAGGACACTCTTTAGTCTTTTTGGGCTCTGGCAGAGGAGCATCGAACCATTCGCCACAATATCGGCACTTCTTGGCTATGGCCAAGATGGTTTCCCCACAATAGGGACAAGTTTTTGTTTCGTTTTCTGTCATCGTTTGATATTTTTATTCTGTGATTCTTTTACGGAAGGTTACAATATCTCCATCGTCATATTTCCATTCCATCTTGGTTGGAGAGACAGAGAGAATGTCAACGTCACCATTCATGTCGTCTATTTCGTATTTAAACTCACGTTCCAGTTCTTTCTCTAAGGCCAACCGGTTGGAGGTACTGGAAAGATAAGCATTCAAGAACAAGTTGGCATAGCTGTTACTGGAAGACACATCGTCCACCCTTGTTATCAAGCTATTAGGGTCGATGTCGAGCGTCATGATTTCTGCTACGGCATCCCATGTACCTTTCATCTTCATGGTCATTGTGACATTGACATCGTAGCCTTCTATCTGCTCTGTTCCTTCCAACTGCAATTCTATCACCATATTATCGTCTTCCTTGAGCATCAGTTTCAAGGTACCATCGTAGCCATCTTCCTCCTCGATGTCTGTTACCCAAGTGCCAAGATAGGGAGTGGGGTCATAACATCCACAAAAGGTAAATAGCGTTATGAGCAGCAAAACATAGGTTCGTATTCGTTTAGTCATAATTTTATCATTTAGAATGTTATGAATGTTGCGTGGTGAAATGCAAGGTCACCTCATCGCCTTCGATGGTACCAGTCATCTTGCCGTCACTCACAATATCCAATGACACCGACGAGCTGCCATTGGCAAAGGTCATCTCCAAGTGGTTGCCCGAAAGGCATCCCGACAAGTCATCAAAAAGTTGATTACTCAAACGGGCAATAACGCTTCCACCATTAATAACACCTTCTTGGTCAATGGAGAATTCCAATTCTATTGGTGTGCCTCCATTAACAAACTTGCCCTTGCAACGCAAGTAGGTTTCAAAATAGGGATTAGTTTCATCATACGACTGGGAATAAGAGTTATCAGAGCTTGATTCATCCGACGAATAGTCGTCGGAAGACGTATATGTTTCGTCTGTCTCCGTGTCTGTCGTATCTACCATAACAGAATCTGCGTAATTCTCATTGCCATCATTACTCATTCTACCACCACTGGCATGCATGGTAACAGCTATGATAACTGCCAAGATTGCGGCAACAGCAAGTACCACCAATGATGCTACGACTTTGGGGCTACTATGGCTCTTGGATTCATCAGATGCTATCGGGTCAACATGTTGCTCGTTGTAGTCAGGTGGAACCGAAGTTGGTGGAACCTCCCCTGTCAACCATTCGCCACAATATCTGCACTTTTTGGCTGTGACCATAATCTCTTCGCCACAATAGGGGCAACGCTTGGTTTCTCTTTGTTTCTGCTCCATAATATTTAGCATTTAAAAGTTTTTTAAAACATAACACTACAGATGAGCAGGAAAGGAATAAACAAGACATAAGCCATCTGGGCATATTGCAGTATTCCAATCTCTACCTCGTCCTCATCCAATTCATCCAAACATCCTTCTTTCAAGGAAAAGTTCAATAGTATCAATAATAAAGAATCAAAAAATGAAAGTACGGAATTGTCGGTATTACCGCTCACCAAGAGAACTATCCCAAACAATAATTCCACAATAGTCAAGATACCACCCCACCGTAAAGCCCTTTCACTCTTCACTATCAAAACAATACCAACATATAGGTTGATTGCCAAATAAGCAAAAAAGAGAAAAAGCACAAGAATGAACGATAGAGTTGCCCCATCACTCGCACTCTCCCAGTCCAAATTTTTGTCTACAAGAATCTGAAACAAGCAAAACAAGCCCTCCATGGCAATGAGCGACGAGATGGATACCGTCTTAAATACCTTGTGGTTGGCCCATGCCTGCTGCAAATACATCCAAAGGATGGCGCCACATACAAAAGATATCAAGGTTCCCAAATTTTCGGGAATTGTAGCACTGAATTTCCACAGAAGCCCCTTGGTAAAATGAGAGTTATGGGCAAGACTTATCAGTTCGCCTAAAACGACTCCCCAAAACGCTATGTTCAGATAGCGTGAATGATTGTATATTACCATATTCATTATTTTCAAGTTTAAATATCTACTTCAAATGGACATGCATTAATCTTCATAAGCCTCTATTAGCTTTATGTTATCACGTTCTATTTTACTCAATTCTTTAGTAACATTTCTACTTATCGGTGTGTACCAATCATACTGACTAAAGTATTGCCTAAGATCATCACTCTTGAAAATATACCCATGACGAGCAAAGATATAGTTACGCATTATACGCAATTCACGGCTGCTTTTATTTTCCAAATCTTCTGGTTCTGCATACCGCATACATAACCAAGCATATTCGTCATCATTTGAGTCAACATTTGTAGTTGGCACACTTTCATCAGGACCATCTGATTCTGCAATATCCTCCTGATTATTTACAGCCATTGTATCAACAGACAATGTATCTTCACCCTCCATCTTTAGGTCTGGAGAACTCATCTTGGACGGATAATTCTGCCACATCTTAATTGTGTCAAACATATATGGCAAACCTTGTGAATAGCCAAAGACGATTAATAATGAACAAACAACAATGGCAATATAGTCTATAGGCTTCGCTTTTGATGTTCCACATTCCAAATCTCCAGATTTACAGAGTTTTATAACCAAAATAAGAGGACCAATATATGGAATAAACAGACTAAGAACCCACTTCCAAGAAAGTTCTGCATCACGTAAACGTCTTACAAACAAAGCCAAAGAAGGAATGATTATCGCCAGCTCTACAACTAAAAGCACTAACGAGATTTGCAATAGTGTACGGGACGAATCTAAAAAAGTCACATGTTTATCTACCAATAAAAATGCAAGTCCAAAAATAGCATTAGTAAAGAGCGCAGTCCAAAGCATACAAATCCAAAAATGCTTACGCCCTATAGATGACTTGAAATCACAATAATGCTTGATGAACGGTTGATAGAAGAAATACTCTATCCAACCTGGGATATTCTCTTCCAACTCTTCATCAACATTATTAACTCCCTTGTCTTCTATGTTCGACTTCGCCAAATCCACAGAAGAAGCAAATGGAGGCCTCACTTGTGCTGTTTCTTTTGTTAAAGGTTTGTCCAACCATTCACCACAATAACGACATTTTTTGGCTACAGCTAATATTGTTTCACCACAATAAGGGCATCGTTTCATTTCTCGTTCCATAGTTACATGTTTTAAATTCTTAATTTCGGGGACAAAGATAGTTATTCTATTTGACACTATCAAGTCCATAATGGTTCATAAGCGAAATTTCTTGATTTCGGCTTAACAAAAGTAGTAAAAAGCGTTCTGTTTCATTGGTATATTATCATTTTGCCAGGTGTTCCCGAGACTTGGCGGGTTAAGATTTCGGTTTCGGCAAAATAAAAAAGCGTGGGAACTTACCCGTCACTCGTCCCACGGATTGAGGCCTTCGCATTGCCCTGCATTGTTGAACGAGCAACGTCGAAGCCCACGCCGATATGTATACACTTATCCCTATACGGATATAAGACCTATCGCTTTGACGCAATAAGTCATACCAGTAAAGGGATGTGAATTAACACATCCCGAGAGCACCTACCGTTGCTATGTTCTGACAATGCATGAAGTTTGCGAAGTTTCAATCCGTCAAGAACAAAGCGCTAAGTATGCGCCTTTTCCATTATGTCGTGATCCTTACTCAGAATCATCGGCAAATATACGAATAATGTTTGAAAGAACAAAAGTTTTTAGCAAAAAATCCTCATTGAGGGATAAAATTCATCAAAATCCTCCTTCTCTGAGAGATTTTTCTGTATTTAACCACGCTATGCGAAATTTTTATTGTACTTTTGCACCCGTGCTTGGAAAAGCAACAAATAAAACAGAAGAGTAAACGATATGGCAGAAAAGAATAGCATACCCCAATTCGTGAATAGCGAATCTATTATGGCGGATAGCAACTATGTGAAGTGGCTCTCCGATTTGAAAGAGCAATCCGCAAAGAATTCCACTAGCAATAACAACGATTAAGCAAACATAAACAGAATATGGTTTTAAATTACATTTGGATAGCATTTTTCGTGATTGCGTTCATCTTCGCACTCATCGGATTGGCAATGGGAGATACAACTATCTTCCAGAAGATTGTAGATTCCACCTTCGACTCATCCAAGAATGCCTTCGAGATTTCTCTCGGACTGACGGGCGTGCTCGCCCTCTGGCTTGGCATCATGAAGATTGGAGAGAAGGCGGGAGTAGTGAATGTGTTGGCCCGAGCGCTCAGCCCGGTCTTCACCCGTCTCTTCCCCGATATTCCGAAGAACCATCCGGTGATGGGAAGCATCTTCATGAATATCGCTTCGAATATGCTGGGACTCGATAATGCAGCAACGCCTACCGGATTGAAGGCGATGCAGCAGATGCAGGAGCTCAACACGAAGAAGGATACGGCGACGAACCCGATGATTATGTTCCTGGTTCTGAACACCTCAGGACTCACCATCATCCCTACCACCATCCTTGCCTTCCGTGCCTCCTACGGAGCAGCCCAGCCTACGGATGTCTTCATCCCTATCCTGATGGCTACGCTCGTGGCTACGCTTGCCGGAATCATCATCACTTCGCTCTGGCAGCGCATCAACATCCTGCAGCCGGTATTGCTCGCTACTCTGTTGGGAATGTGCGCCTTCGTAGGCATCATCATCTGGGGATTCGGACAGATGGACAAGGATACGATGAACACGGTTACCACCGTGGCTTCGAATATGATTCTCCTTGGCATCATCCTCTGCTTCATCCTGGCTGGTTTCTGGAAGAAAGTGAATGTTTATGATGCATTTATCGAGGGAGCGAAGGAAGGTTTTACTACTGCGGTGAAGATTATCCCTTATCTCGTAGCTATCCTTGTGGGCATCGGCGTGTTCCGTGCTTCGGGAGCGATGGATATGGTGATTCAGGGCATTTCGTGGTCGGTAGAACAATGCGGCTTGAACGCCGATTTCGTAGGCGCCCTACCTACCGCCATCATGAAACCGCTGTCGGGAAGTGGTGCACGAGGCATGATGCTGGAGGCGATGAAGAACTATGGTCCTGATTCGTTTGTGGGCAGATTGAGCTGCATCTTCCAGGGTTCCACCGATACCACCTTCTATATATTGGCAGTATATTTCGGAAGCGTAAGCATCAGGAATACCCGCCACGCCGTGGCTTGCGGCTTGCTTGCCGATTTGGCAGGAGTCATCGCAGCAATCGCTATAGCATATTTATTCTTCGGATAATAAAAAACAAATTAATATGGCAAACCTCAAAAGTTTAGCAAAGGATACCGCCATCTATGGCTTGAGCAGTATCATCGGCAGATTCCTCAACTACCTGCTTGTACCACTCTATACGGCTAAGATCAGCGCTGCAAGTGGTGGTTATGGTGTCATCACCAACATGTACGCCTATACGGCGTTACTCCTCGTTATCCTGACCTACGGAATGGAGACCACCTTCTTCCGTTTCGTCAACAAGGAGGGAGAAAACTCAGAAAAGGTTTATCACACGGTATTGAGCATGGTGGGCTTCACTTCCCTACTCTTCATCGCCCTGGTATTCCTCTTCATCACGCCTTTGAGCGATGCGATGGGCTACGCCGACCATCCGGCTTATGTATGGACCATGTTCGTAACCGTGGCTATTGATGCCTTCCAGTGCATCCCGTTCGCTTACCTCAGATACAGGAAGCGCCCATTGAAGTTTGCAGCCTTCAAGTTGCTCTTCATCGGTCTGAACATTGCGCTCAACCTGGTTTACTACGTCATCATGGATGGTCACGATGTGGGTTATGCTTTCTACATCAACCTGGTTTGTACCGCCTCCATCACCTTCTGTTTCTACAAGGAACTGAAGGAAGGATTCATGGGCGAGAAATGTTCCTGGAGCGAATGTAAGGTGCTCGTCAGGAAGATGCTGGGCTACAGCTGGCCTATCCTCGTGCTCGGTATTGCCGGTATTCTGAACCAGACAGCAGATAAGATTCTCTTCCCTTACATCTATGAGAAGGGCGATGCGCATGCGCAGCTCGGAATCTACGGAGCAGCCAGCAAGATTGCGATGATCATGGCGATGATTACACAGGCTTTCCGCTATGCTTACGAGCCATTCGTATTCGGCAAGGCGAAGGATAAGGACAACAGACAGACTTACGCTTCGGCGATGAAGTATTTCGTCATCTTCACCCTCTTGGCTTTCCTGGTGGTGGTAGGTTATCTGGATGTATTGCGCCATATCATCGGTCGCGACTACTGGGATGGTTTGAAGGTTGTGCCTATCGTAATGGCTGCCGAAATCATGATGGGAGTTTACTTCAACCTCAGTTTCTGGTACAAGCTCATCGACAAGACCATCTGGGGTGCTTACTTCTCGGGCATCGGTTGCCTGGTATTGATTGCCATCAACGTTATCTTCGTACCTGTCTATGGTTACATTGCCTGTGCCTGGGCTGGTTTTGCTGGATATGGAACAGCCATGCTTCTCTCCTACTTTGTGGGCCAGAAGAAATATCCAATCAACTATCCGGTGAAGGAGATTATGATTTATGTGGTTCTCGCCCTCATCCTCTTCGCAGGAATGACCGAGGCTAACAGACACTTCTCTACCGCCATCGCCTGCGCCATCAACACGGTGCTCATCCTCATCTTCGCCGCTTATCTCGTGAAGAAGGATTTCCCATTGAAGAGTCTGCCGGTGGTGGGTAAATACTTTAGAAAGTAAGAGATTCCAATCATTGAGATTATATTCCAAGAAGTCCGCGGACAATGCGCAAGTCCACGGACTTCTTTTGTTTATATTATACAGAACCTTCGCATGCAGTTCAAGAATAGACAAAAGGACCCAATGTTCCTGGTCCCGAGCAATACTCAGGATATAATAGCAGCCAGCAAGGCGCCCTGTAAGAGCTAAAGCAAACGGCTGAGTGAACGAAACGAAACGACTGAGTATTTTGAAGGATACGGCTATGCAAGCTGAAGGATACGGCTCCGTAAGCTGAAGAATATGACTGCGCAAGTGAAAGAAGGCGTCTGATCAGGTTCAAAGAGAAAGAATATGGAGTTCAAGGAGACTGCTTCTAGAAAGTTGCCACTAGGCTCAGCAGCTCTGCTGAGCCTAGTCAGCAGGTCTGCTCACTGCAGTCAGCAGGTCTGCCGAGCCTAGTGACAACACCTTTTAATCGTACAACAATACCCCCTTTAGTTGTACGACTGTACACCTTTTAGTTGTACAACTACACACCCTTCAGTTGTACAACTATAAACTTTTAGACGTACAACTATGAATCCATCGATTGTTCAACTTGACTTTTTCTCCCATTCTATACCTCAAAAACAAGAAATAGTCCGAGAATTCTCAAAAAAAGTAATCTTCCTTTTCGTTATTCCCTCATAAAAGTATATCTTTGCAACGATTATTCCCTCATAAAAAATAAAGAGCATGAGAAAGATACTACAAGACAAAATATGCATGAACGATATCAACAAGATATGCATCATGACCCAAGGTAAGGAGAACGACCACCGGAAGGAAGAGCTTTACCAGCTCACCTTCGATGAAAACGACCGCGCATCGTTCAATGCGCTTTGGGCTTTAAGCCATTTCGATGAAGCCAATAACCTATGGCTCTTTCAAAAGCATGACGAACTGATAAATAGGGTTCTCGTAGAGAAGAATACCTCAGTTCGGGATAAGAAATAGTGCCTAAAAAAGTTGGTAATCTCCGATATTTTTTGTATCTTTGTAGTTGAAATACAATTAGTTACAAACATAAAAAG